>Ga0102589_1004837_pt1 | contig 12272 bp, 8 predicted proteins | sample AraplaMF_Col_mLB_FD_76858 | JGI IMG/M metagenome (GOLD analysis project Ga0102589, IMG submission 76858) | Arabidopsis root microbial communities from the University of North Carolina, USA - plate scrape MF_Col_mLB | ecosystem: Host-associated > Plants > Roots > Endosphere | place: USA... | reverse complement strand
TTTCATCGAGCAGCATTATCAGAAGGAGCATCTATTCTGCACGGTGTGCCATCCCCGCTACCATATTATCCGCTACTTAGCGATGAACATTTTGCAGCGAATCGGAATTTCTACGATGGAAATTGCGAAAGCCTTTTACGATTCAGACTTCATCGATTTGATTCACCCTATTTATCCAAGCGTCATTAAGCATTTGGATCTGAGATTTCTGCAGCCAGGTGCTCGTATCTATTCGCTGGGAGATGAGAAGTTCACCTTCCAAGAATATATCGCACGGTACGTGGATATTCACAGCCAAGAACTGCAAACGGTGTAGGGTTCACATCATCTCATCGAATAACCCGGATCATATGTAAACAAATCAGAGAGCACTCAGCTCTCTGATTTGTTCTGTCTTCAAAACATTCTCGGTCTTCTATTTTGATTTCGCCACAAGTTCTCTGGTTAATGCATAGACCTTTCCTTTTTCATTTATAGCCGCCGAAATGCTTGGACTGCCCTTTTTCAAAAATGTATAGTTGTTATCCTCTACCTTCACTTGGTATCCTGTCACGTCGATGCCGAATATCTTCTTAATCATCGGATTCATTGTTTTTATTGCTTGTGCGGCGGTATACTTTGGCTTAGCGAACTTCTTCTTTAACTCTTCCTTAGAACGGGAAACCGGGCTTTCTTTGCTCCAAACTATGGCTTCTACCTTATTCGTAGCCCTATCCACCCACACAATTATCGATTGCTCATACTCAGAGAATGAATAACTATCAGTCCCTTCCACTACTAAGCGTTGGATGGAGTCGAACGTCAATTTTTTTCCGCTAGTTAATGCACCTACCGCCTGCCGGACAGCCTGAACGGTCTCCTGATTAAGCTGAGTCATCGGCACATCATAAATTGCAGTTCGCACTTTTCCACTCTTTGAGTCGAAGACAAGAAGATAAGAACCTATGGCGGTGATTTCACCACTTGTTCCACTTATGCTCAACGTATCAATATCGTCATATGAAAGGTTCTGGTCTGTTTCCTTAATGGTTGATTTAAGTTTCGTCCGGATGCCCTCGTCCAAGGATAATAGCTGAGGATCAAGCGTGATTTCGTAGACTTCACCGGTTTGTTCTTTTATTGCAACTGCTGCTGCCCTTATCTTCTTATCACCTTTTACGGGATTCGTTACGGTTCGGAATGCTTTCGAATATAGAACAGGCACTTTCTTCCCATCGATTTCATGGGAATATTGAACGCCCTCAAATTCAATTTCCTCATTTATGAACGGCTTCAAAGCCTCCTGCGCCTTCTCCACCATCTCCTTGTCCAAATCCATAACGTTCTTCGTGAATCCCGGCTCACCCTGCTTCGAATTAGCCGCCGCTGCACCGGATGCAGGTGCCGGAATGGATGCCATAAGAAGCGCTGCAATTACAGATAAAAGAAATACTTTGTATCGGTTAATGAATAGATCCCTCATCTCCATATATATCAGCTTCCTATTTTATCCTCACTCAGAACTTTAATCCAGAACTTTAATCAAGCTTTACCTAGGGCTTTGCCCATTAATTCCTCTTTCCGTTCTCAGGCATCAGACTGATACCGTAACAATTCCCTTTTAAATCCACACTGGCCGCTATCGTAGGACTGCCTTTTTTCGTAAAAATAAATCTACTTCCGTATTTCGACTCCTGCTTCGCCTCGTACCCGCTCAAGTTTATATTGAATATTGATTTTGTTTTGGCTTCTACCGCAGCCTTCACCTTCTTGATGTCCAAATCCGCATATGCTTTATCTTTTTCAGGAACATCCATTTTCTTTATAAGAACATCATAGATTTTACCCGTAACAGCACCGATCTCCAGGCCTATCCACTGCTCTTCATCACCGCCGCTAATTCGCCATACATAGGAATCCTCCTTCATTTTCGGATCATTGTTCACGAACTTGTGCAGTTGGGCTTTCGTTAATGCTGGATTTCCGCCGTTCGAAAATTTCTTCAAAGCTGCTTCTGCATTTTTCCGTACTGAAGCGTCTATATTCTTATAGGAGAAGTCGATATAAGCGGTATGATCCTGATCTGTCATGGAAGCGGCAAAATCCTCACCCAGCATTGAAATACGGGTTTCATTCGGGGATTTATGTAGATCCACTTGTTTCGGTGCATACTTCCGTTTATTATTCAGCTCCTTAAGCAAGCCAATCATCTTGTCCTGCTTGGCCTTTTCTAATTGATCGAAGGTGAGGCGCAGGTTCAAAAACACGATTTCCTTCGTGTTCTTGTTCATCATCATATTCCCTATATTGTCTTTGAAAGTAATCGTCAAGTTCACTCCTTCCATGTTCACATCGGCCTCAACGATAGACAAGCCTGACAAATCACGAACCTCTTTTTTTATTTTCTCTTGAATCTCCTTATCTACATCTGTTAGCTTCATCGTATTCTGATCACTTGCCTGTGTGACCGTCTTCGCCGCATAAGATTCCGTTGCAAGTAAAGCTGTCAGTACAAGCGCTGCTGCCGTCATACATATCCATACTTTGTTCCATGATTTCATTTGAAATTGCTCCCTTCAGCATTGTCAGTTGATATGTTCCTTTTCTGTGTACCTATTCCGTTAAGGGGATTGTCATTTCCAAGTCTTTGATGTAATCCACCAGTGGTGTATCTTCCGTCACGAACGTCAGCTTCTGATCGGGCGATACCTGGTCATATTCCGCGACAAAGCGATAATTCTCGGGATCGATCACCCGGATTTGCTCATCGATGAGCAATTGCCCTTGCTCGTCTTCCACATATAGACGACGACCGTTATCGAACGGATTGTCACCAACCTTGTTGTAATAAACAAAAAGTCTGGTATCCTTCCATTCCATGCGCGTCACTTCCAAATGTCCAGCCGCTCCTTGGCTGAGAATAAGTGGCTTCTCTTCGCTTGGCATTTCGTTAACCGTAGTTTTATTTTGAGACAATGGCTTCTTAGAAAATATTCTGAAATACGGCTTCAACGTAATCGATTTCGGTGGACGTTGGAACGGTGCGAAATTGAAGTTGCACGTAATGTGCTCGATCCCATTAATCAACGTCCCTGATCCATCCCTCCCGTTAATTGGCTGGAGTTCATTTCCGCGATCATCGAAGATGGCAACATTAAGTACCAATGGCATCAACTCTTTAGGACGGTGTGGATGCTCGTGTTTCAAAATAACCCGCGTTGACACTTCCGACATTTCGATTTTATCTACTTTCACGACGGACTCCCCGTACTTTCTGACCATGTCAGATGTGATGGTTCGCGAAGCAACCTTTTTCACGGGGAAGCTGAATTCGAATCGATCCTGCTCCATTCCCTCCAAGAACACAAACAGCTTCAATTCGAACTCATCGGGTAGATTCCAGTTAGGTGTAAAGTTAATGACACTGTTTACCGTCTTGCCGTCTTCCGATAGGATGCGATCCCGTAAACTGTTTGCAAAATGATCGAGTTCACCGTCAATCGCCAGCTTTACCTGTTCGATTTTTCGCCCAGGCGCCAGCTGAACGAAGCCCACGGATAATCTTGCTCCATCGTACATGACCTTGGATACTTTCAGCGTTTCTCCGTTTATCGTCACGCTTTGATTGACATTATCGACGAGCCCCTTTTCATCCGCTGCCTGCAGCCCTAAGTCCCCCGCAATCGTGAACACGGTATTCAGAAGCGGAATCTTCTTCAATGTCTGCGCCATCACCGGCGACACAAACCCAGAACCGATAATGCCCATGCCGATAAAAGATACCGCTGCCGTTATGACGGCGACTTGGCGCAAGCGTCTCTTTTGTCGGCTTGCTGCATTCGATCGCAGCGCGTGAACGGACTGCACTACACTCTGCTTCACAACATCTGGCACAGCATCCCGCTTAGCCGCCAGGTCTCGCAGCTCTGCATAGGTAGCGTCGTAGCGCTGCCGCACCACTTCAGGGACTTCGCGGGGCTCATTGGCAGTCGCCTGCTTGAGCACATGCTCCATATCAACATGTTTCATAGTCGCCCGTCCTTTCAAAAGGATTGTCCATCACCTTCGCCAACGCTGCACGGGCCCGATGCAAGCGCGACTTAATCGTTCCTTCTGTTGTGTCCAGCAGCTCCGCAATGTCTCTCACAGACATGTCCTCAAAATAATGCAGCGAAATGACGATGCGGTGATTATCCTCCAACCGATCAATCTCCGCGATCAGATCCAAGTACTCGATATGCTCATTGTCCGCAGCAGTTGCCGACTTCATTGGAAGATCAGCCATGACGACAACCCGCTTCTGCTTGCTGACTAATTGATGACATTCATTCATTACAATACGGAACATCCATGTCTGGAAGTAGGCAGGTTCTCGTAAAGTATGTATCGCGCGAAACGCCTTGAATATCGCCTCCTGAATCACATCAGCGCAGTCCTCATCCCGCTTCAAGATGGAACGTGCTACCCGATATAAACTGCGCTCCATACCTGTAATAAGCCGAATAAATGCTTCGCAATCTCCCTGCTGTTCCAGCCTTACTTCGTCCACCGTTAGCACATTGATAATCCTCCCTCAAGATTTGAATAAGCTTATTCTATTACGTTAGATTGGATATGAAGGAAGTTGGTTCCATCCAAACAACATTTCATTTTGGCAGGACAAAAAGCCGTTCATGACAAACCTCCCCAATTAAGAAGGGGCGAACAGATGTATAAATAAATATATTTTCCGTATTTTTCCTGATGAGGTATTGAAAATCTACCTGTCACATATATACTGATTATATAAATATCATTTGATATGTATCAGATGATATTTCATTGGATTTGGATGCCTACTAGGGAGGAGACCCGCTATGCCGCCTAAGACGAAATTTTCGCGGGATACGATCATTGATGCCGCCTTCCACATTGCCATGCGAGAAGGAATTTACAGCATTACGATTCGCAAGGTCGCAGAACATCTGGGAAGCTCAATTGCGCCTATTTATGTCAACTTCACAGATGTTGCGGAGCTCATTCAAGTGGTCGTACAGCGTATTTTTGCTTTCAGCGACGAATATCTCCTCAGTCAGGATACGGGCCAGCCATTTCATGATATTGGCGTTGCCACACTCCGCTTCGCACGGGAATACCCGCTCCTGTTCCGCGACATGGTCATGAGACCGAACCCCTATTTGCAGCATGAGCCCAGCGAAATGAACAGCATTATCGACAGAATGAAGACCGATCCGGAGCTTGCCGATTTCACAGACGAAGAGCTGATGCCTATTCTGCTTAAGATGAGAATATTTACACTAGGTCTGTCCGTTATGACGGCTAATAGCCTGCTGCCAGAAGGCTTCAATGACATTGAGGTCATGGACAGTACGTCCGCCGATATTATCGCTGCCGCCCGCATGCGGCAGAAAGGGGAGCAATTATGAATCGTCAGGAAGCGATGAGTCGAATCGAGCGGCAGTTTAGAAGCGTTATTCAGCGCAATCACAAGCTTCACAACGCCTATTTCCTCGTACATTGTGAGCCCTTGGGCATTCATCTGAACATGGCGGAAGGCACGACACGAGGTCAGCCATCTCTTCCGCAGCAGTGCTATTATATTGCCAGCATAAGCAAGCTGTTCACCTCGGTACTTACGGCAATGCTCGCAGAAGAGGGCAAACTCACCTACGAAGATCCCATCCATCATTACCTTCCTTCGGAGCTGATGCACAAGCTCCATGTATACAAGGGCACCGATTACTCTACTCAAATTCAAATCAAGCATCTGCTCGGTCATACATCTGGACTGAACGATTACTTCGAGGATCGGCCAAGGCGAGGCCCTCGAATGCTCGATCTATTCACCTCAGAACCTTCGCGCCAATGGACGCCGCAGGAGGTTATCCAATGGTCCAAGGAGCATCTGACGTCCCACTTCCCACCCGGACAGGGAATCCATTACTCGGATACCGGATACCACTTATTAGGCCTACTCATCGAAAATATCACATCCAATCCACTCCATGAAGCATTTCGCCGTTACTTATTCGAACCGCTGCAGCTCCATCATACGCATATGGCGTTTTATTCTACACCGGCAGTAGAAGACCCTTATCCCATGGCCGACTTATATGCAGGCCAGACTGCAATTACCGATTACAAAAGCATCAGCATGGAATACGCAGGCGGCGCCTTAATATCGACCTCAGAGAACTTGCTGACATTCATGAAGGCTCTTACGAGCGGCAAGTTGATATCCAACGAAAGCCTCCAGCGCATGCAAGTATGGACGAAGTTCAGGCCGGGCGTGGATTATGGGTACGGCATTGTCCGCTTTCGAACCGTTCCGATCCTATTCCCGGCAAGATATAATGCGTGGGGCGCATGGGGCTATTCCGGAACCGTTATGTTCTATCATCCCGCCCTCGATGCCTATCTGATCGGCAGCTTGAATCAACTGCGATCCACCGCTAAGGCAGTCCGCATTATGTTCAAGGCCATTGATGTCCTTCTGAAGTGCAGATAGCCAAACGCAAAAACCCGCTGCCAGCGCTTGGGCCGACAGCGGGTAATCTTCTATCCTGATTTCTTTCATTGTATCGAAGAAGACCTCTTCGTTACACCATAATCTTGCACATATCGTTCGTGAACTCCACTGGATCCTGCAGCGGCAAGCCTTCAATCAAGAGCGCTTGGCTGTACAGCAGGTTCGTATACAGGCTCAGCTTCTCTTCATCAGATGCATGAGCGTTCTTCAAGGATTGGAACACCTCGTGGTTCACGTTGATTTCGAGCACCTTATCGGCTTTCACCGCTTGGTTGTTCGGCATCGCGTTCAACACTTTTTCCATCTCGATGGATACTTCACCTTCTGCAGACAAGCACACTGGATGGGACTTCAAGCGCTTCGAGGCTTTAACGCTCTTCACCTTGTCCTTCAAGATGTCCTTCATCGCCTCGAACAGTTCCTTGTTCTCGTCTTGTTCGTCAGCAGACTTGTCATCGCCATCGGACTCGATGCCGAGATCGCCGCTCGATACGTTCTTGAATTCCTTCTCCTTGTACTTCATGAGCATCTTAATCGCGAACTCATCAATGTCGTCTGTGAAGTACAGAATCTCATAGCCCTTATCCAACACAAGCTCAGTTTGCGGCAGCTTCTCGATGCGTTCGATCGATTCGCCAACTGCGTAGTAAATGTATTTCTGATCCTCTGGCATTCTTTCTACGTACTCATCCAGCGATACCAACTTCTTCTCCTTGGAGGAGTAGAACATGATCAGGTCTTGCAGCACATCCTTGTTCATGCCATAGTCGCTGTACACACCATACTTCAACTGTCTGCCGAACGATTGGAAGAACTGCTCGTACTTCTCTCTTTCGTCCTTCATCAAGGATTGCAGCTGGCTCTTAATCTTGTTCTTGATATTCTTCGCGATCAAGCTCAACTGGCGGTCATGCTGCAGCATTTCGCGTGAGATGTTCAAGGACAGATCCTCGGAATCGACCATCCCTTTCACGAAGCTGAAGTAGTCTGGGAGCAGTTCTGCGCATTTGTTCATGATCAACACGCCGTTCGAGTACAGCTCAAGCCCCTTCTCATATTCCTTCGTATAATAGTCGAATGGCGTATTCTCTGGAATGTACAAGATCGCATTATATACAACAGCGCCGTCAGCGCTGATATGAATATGCTTCAGCGGCTTGTCGAAGCCATAACGCTTCTCACTGTAGAAGTTCTCATAGTCTTCTGTCGTCAGCTCATTCTTATTTTTGCGCCAGATCGGAACCATGCTGTTCACTGTTTCTTCTTCTTGATACGCTTCGAATTCCTTATCGTCGTCTTCCTTCGGACGATGCTTCGTCACATCCATCTTGATCGGGTAACGGATGAAGTCCGAATATTTCTTCACGATCGACTTCAGACGGTATTCATCCAGATACTCGTCGTATTGATCATCTTCCGTGTTCGGCTTGATCTTCAATGTGATAACCGTACCCGGCACATCCTTCTCGCTAGGCTCTATCGTGTAACCGTCTACACCCTTCGATTCCCATTTGAACGCTTCATCACTGCCGAACGCCTTACTAATTACCGTCACGACATCAGCAACCATAAATGCAGAATAGAAGCCTACACCGAATTGGCCGATAATGTTATGGCCATCCTTCGCTTCATTCTCCGTCTTGAAGGCAAGGGAGCCGCTCTTCGCAATAATGCCGAGGTTGTTCTCCAGTTCTTCCTTCGTCATCCCGATCCCTGTATCGGCTATTGTCAACGTACGGTTCTCTTTATCAACCGATACTTTAATGAAGTAATCTTCTTTATTGAACACCACATTGTCATCAGACAAGGCTTTATAGTACATTTTGTCGATCGCGTCGCTCGCATTGGAGATGAGCTCTCTAAGGAAGATTTCCCGCTGCGTGTAGATCGAGTTGATCATCATTTCCAACAAACGCTTGGATTCTGCTTTGAATTGCTTCTTAGCCATGAATAAAAATCCCCTCTCATATCTTTTCATGTCATTACTTACACGTAGTCATTATCATTATAGTAAGTAATGGATTAGCACTCCACTACACAGAGTGCTAACAATATATTAATAGTGTACCTAGTCTATTTTTTACTGTCAACTATATTACGTTCAAAAATGGGATTTCCTGATATATTTTTTTACTCTTATATCGAGCAGATAATGATGCTAGAAGCAGACAGCCTATCGCTAGACTTCACCTCCCGATGTCCGTTTTTATTTGTATGCCTCTCTATGTTTACAAACTCTCAAGTTTTCCATTACATCTCCTTAACCCTTCCATTACATAACCTTAACAAGCGGTTGCTATAATCCAGGTGAACAGACAAGAATGCACATTTTATAGATTCGTCTTATGGAGGGACATGACAAATGAAAAAGAAAGCTATGATCGCGCTAGCAACCGCATTGACACTGACAGCTGGAATAGGAATTACTTCGGTACAAGCTGCCGCTGCCGATAGCGTACCTGCATCTCACGTTACGTACACGAGCAACGGGCAAACTGTTACACCTGCTTCGCCGGCTGTAGAAATCGACTCCCGTCTGTACATGCCTCTTCGCGCACTTAGTGAAGTAACAGGCAAATATGTAGATTGGGATGAATTCAGAGGCAGTGTTGCGTTGACGGACAAGCCTGAGTTGACTGGCAAGTATAAGCTCAACGCAGCGAACTTAGCTGAAGGAATTAAGATGGGCGTCGGTTCATCCTTGACTCATGTCCCAGGCGATCCTGACAATGTGTTCTACTCCACTGCTGACCGTGGCCCGAACGGCCAAGTTGAAGTTGGCGGCAAAACTCGCCGGACGTTCCCGTTAGCAAGCTATACGCCAAGTTTATACAAGATTCAAATCGATAAAGATGAAATTAAAATATTGGAACAAATTCCGCTCAAGCTAAATGGCAAAAATCCGACGACTGGAAATGCTCATATTACCGGACTTCCGAATATTAAAGGTCGTGACGAAGCCCCATTCGATGCCAAAGGGGAAAAAGGCCTAGCCTACGATCCATACGGACTCGATATCGAGGGTCTTGCTTATAACGCGAAGGATGACACGTTCTGGATCTCGGATGAATACGGCCCTTCCATCGTTCATGTGAAGCGCGACGGTACGATTATTGAGCGCATTGTTCCAAAAGGATGGGCCGCACAAGTCTCTACACCGCTTGTACCAGCCAGAGAAGTGCTTCCATCCGAGTACAATAAGCTTCGTCAAAATCGCGGTGCTGAAGGCGTCGGTATTACGCCAGACGGCAAGTACATGTTCATGTCCATGCAAAGCCCGCTGCGCAATCCAGACAAGTCTACTGACAACTCGCGTCAACTGCGCATCATCAAGTTCGATCTCTCGACATTGCAGCCAGTGGCTGAATATGTATATGTGACAGAGGATGCCAAGCAGTTCACCGGTCTGGATCAAGCAGACATTGTCATCTCGGACGTAGTAGCCATCAACGAGAATACGCTGTTGATTGACGAACGTGATAAAAATGCAGGCGATAAAGCTCAATTGAAGCGTATTTATGCGGTTGATCTCACGACAGCTACGAATATTCTTGGCAAGTACAACGACGAGATGGCTGGCAAGACACTGGAGCAAATGTCTCTTGCTGATCTGAAATCCAACAGCATTCTGCCGCTTGCGAAGCGCACAGTTCTGGATGCGGTTGAATTCAAATATCCATATGAGAAAATTGAAGGTGTATCCCTCGTAGACGGCAACAAACTCGTAATCGTCAACGATAATGACTTCGGTGTGGACAGCACTTCATCCGATAACGGCACTGAACTGTGGACATTCAAGCTTCCTTACTCCATCAAATAACTTCATGCCTCCCTTAAGCACCCCGGAACGGACGTCAGCGTCTATCCGGGGTGTTCGTGTATATTTCACACAAATCCATGTAACCTACCTCTTATATACAAATGATCCAAATAAAAAACAAAAAGCTTCTTCATATACATATATGGGTCTGTACATATAAGGAGGTTATTCAATTCATGAGAAAGAAAGTCATATCCGCCACACTCGCTGCTGTGCTCGCTGCATCGCTTCCGCTGACTGTCATGGCGCAACAGAAGTCTACTTCTACTGCCGCCTCATCATGGTATACAGAAGGGATTCAGGCGCTCGTCTCCAGAGGAACTCTTCCCGAGCAGTCAAAGCCAACGTCCACAATCCCGATAAAGGACTTCATCCGCTATGCCGCACTATCGCTCACCTACCAGCATGGAATCGATCCACTGAAGGCAGCTGCGAATGAAGGCTGGGTCGAAGCTGATGAATTCTCCTCTCTCGACGCACCAATTACGCGCGGAGAGCTTGCCCGTATCCTCGTTCGCGCCTATGAACTTGGCACAGAGGAACGCAGCGAGAAAACATTGATCGAATATACGCTGCGTGCTAAATCTCTTGGCTTACTTACAGGCTATCCAGACGGCAGCCTTCATGAAAATAAAGACGCGACTATCGGGGAAGCCGCCTCTGCACTTCGCAACCTGCGCAAGCTCCGTCTAGCTCAAATCGACAACAAGGGTGTACCGCTCATTTCCGTTGAGGATTTCATGCGCAATCCTAGCAACTTCTCGTATCAGTTATCCGCCGACGGCAACTACATTTCTTATGTAGCTCCTTGGGAGAGTCGGATGAATGTATTCGTCAAGAAGATGGATGGCTCGAGCGAACCTGCACGCGTCACTAGCTCTAAGGATCGCGATATTGCGGGGTTCTTCTGGAAGGGCGATCACATCCTGTACTTGAAGGACAAGGGCGGAGATGAAAACTACCACTTATATTCAGCTGCATTCAACGGCAATGCGGAGAAAGATCTCACTCCATTCGATAAGGTACGCGTCGGGGTAGTCAGCACGTTGTCCAGTGTGAAGGATGAAATTCTCATTACGATGAACAAGGATAATGCAAGAGCATTCGATGTCTATAAACTGAACGTGAAGACCGGCGCGACCAAGCTCGTCGCGAAGAACCCTGGCAATATTCAAGCTTGGATTGCCGATCACAATGGCGCCATCCGCATGGCCGTTGCTACGGATGGCATTGAAGGATCTGTGCTCTATCGCGATACAGGGGACGCAGAATTTAAGCCTTTCATCACAACGGATACAGGAGAAACCGTCTCCCCGCTTGGCTTCACGAAGGACAACAAGAACATTTATGCGATATCGAACAAAGGCCGCGATAAAACTGCGCTGGTCAAATACGACCTGCAGGGCAAGGAACAGCTACTCTACTCCCATCCTGAGGTCGACTTGGATCGTGCAGTATACGACGACAAGCAAGATAAATTGCTCATGGCTTCCTATATCACAGACAAGAAGCATAATTATTACTTCGATGCGGACTTCGAAGCTCTGAACAAAAAGCTGCAACAAAAATTGCAGGCAACGGAAAGCGAAATCCAAATCAATGACTACAACGACGCAAGAACGAAATTCATCGTCAATCTGTCGAATGACAAGATGCAGGGAAAATACTACTACTATGATTCAACGACGGATAAGCTGACGCTCCTTACTACCTTAAGCGACTGGTTAACAACGGATCATCTTGCCGATATGCATCCAATCTCCTATAAGAGCAGAGATGGCTTAACGATCTACGGCTATTTGACACTGCCCAAAAATAAGCAACCCGAACAGCTCCCGCTTATCGTGAATCCTCACGGCGGGCCTTGGGCTCGCGATGAGTGGGGCTTCAATCCCGAGGTTCAGCTGCTCGCTAATCGCGGATATGCCGTGCTGCAGGTTAACT
>Ga0102589_1004836_pt1 | contig 12274 bp, 8 predicted proteins | sample AraplaMF_Col_mLB_FD_76858 | JGI IMG/M metagenome (GOLD analysis project Ga0102589, IMG submission 76858) | Arabidopsis root microbial communities from the University of North Carolina, USA - plate scrape MF_Col_mLB | ecosystem: Host-associated > Plants > Roots > Endosphere | place: USA... | reverse complement strand
GGCAACTGGTTGGAATTTGATTAATAATGAATGGTACTACTTCGAAGAAAGCCGGACGCATTTTAATACTCATAATGGTTGGCTAAGTTATAAAGGAAGCTGGTATTACTTTGTGGCTTCTAAGATGAAAACAGGTTGGATTGAAGATAATGGGAATTGGTACTACCTGAATGCAGATGGAACGATGAAAACAGGCTGGTTAAAAGATAAGGGCACATGGTATTACTTAAATGCAAATGGCACAATGAAAAGCTCAGCTAATGGGTGGGACGAAGGTTGGTTAGATGAGGGAGGAAAGCGTTACGTTTTCGCTGACAGTGGTGCCATGTGGACAGGGAAAATGTGTGAAGGAGGTACTTGTTGGTACTTCAATCCAGATGGATCAATGTTTACAGGCTGGAAATTAATTGATGGTGAATGGTATTACTTTGATGATAAAACTGGAGCAAGCCACGCAGGTTGGCTAAGTTATAACGGGAAATGGTATTACTTTTATGATGGCCCGATGACAACAGGCTGGGTGCAAGATAATGGCACATGGTATTACATGAATACAGATGGAACGATGAAAACAGGATGGCTACAAGAAAATGGCACATGGTATTATTTACAGTCTAGCGGTGCGATGGCAACAGGCAAACATTTCATTGATGGGAAATGGTATTCATTCAAAGATAACGGCGCTATGATGTAACGAAAGTTTTTTTATGAGTATGTAGGATACTAGATACATATTTTAAGAGATTTTTACAACGAAAGAAGACACTTGTTAGAGTGTCTTCTTTATCATTTTAACCGAGAAGACTCACTCCTCTAAACGAAGTGAAGGTAGGGGTAGTTGAATATTCTCTATGAATCTATAGAAGAGAAATGAAAAGGGACAGACCTTCCAAGGGAAGAGATCTGTCCGAGAGTAAATATAGTTAATGAATCAATTCCTCATTTAGCAAACACATGATTCCCAATTACTGCAACAGTTTGGCGTGTCGTAATCCATTTGTCGGTAGAGGTTTTTGGATTATAAAAATAAAGCCAATCAGAATTAATTCCTTTAGTAGAAATTGCTTCTTCTACCGCCATTCTCGCTTCGCGGGTTGCTGGTTGATCAATTCTTCCATCTGTAACTGGTGTAAAGGCATAGCCGTATTTAATAGGTTCATAAATAACATCGGTAATTGTATTTGGAAACCCTACTGCATCAACGCGATTTAATATAACTTTGGCCACTGCGACTTTCCCAGCGTAAGGCTCTCCTCCGGCTTCGGCAGTGACCAAACGAGCCATTAAGTCCAGTTCTTGTTCTGAAATACCTGTCGTAATAATTAAGTGTTGACCTGCATAAATCCGATCGCCGTTTGTATTGTTAGCTTGTCTAATTGATTGTATGGATACATTGTATCGTTTTGCGATAGCTTCTAATGTATCTCCTCGTTGAACTTGATAAACAATTTGAGCTGAATGATTTGAAGCTGCCACATCTTTTTGTTGTGTAGATTCGCTTGATGAAGGCGAGACTGGAATGGTTAATTGTTCTCCAATATAAATTCGATCATTCGTCTTATGATTCGCTTGTTTAATGGCTTGAAGTGAAACTCCATAGTGGGTGCTGAGATCCCAGAGAGTGTCATTCTTTTTAACAGTATAAACCGTTGCGGCATTAGCTGTTCCTTGATTAGATACGAGTGTAATTGTTGCAGCAGATATAGGTAGCAAATGTTTCACCTTATGTAACTTCATTCGAAAAAAACCTCCTGAAAATAGTTGAGATATACTTAGTTTCGAATAAAAATTCATAAACCAGAATGTTTATTGATTATTCGTGGTTAAGTCATTTATATACTAACAAATTGAATGAGTATCGTCATTAATTGTGTATCAACATATTAATGATCTTTATGTAACTGAATATCTTAATGATCTTATATCTTACGTATAATTTTTATTCATTTGTTATTCATTTTATTTTGATTTTAGAATGTTAACTGTTACATTTTTATCTCGCTATTTGCGGACAGTAAGACCCTATCTCAAAATTCAGTGGAAGCAAACCAGAATATGACAAATGATATTAAATAAATTGTCAAATAAAATTAAAAATCATATTATAAATAATACTTATTTATAATTATTCTTTTGACGTACTCATTATCGGTTGGTATACTGGAAACGAATGTTCTTGAAAAAGATTCTCATTTCTGATATTGAGGTGAATATAGATGAATAAGAAGAAAATAGGTTTACTTGTGATGGCGTACGGAACACCAGAATCACTTGAGGATGTAGAGGCGTATTATACGCATATTCGTCATGGACGTAAACCATCTCAAGAAGCGCTTGATGATTTAGTGGGGCGTTATAAAGCGATTGGTGGTATTTCACCACTTGCGAAAATTACAAAGGAACAAGCTAGAAAATTAACAAATGAGTTAAATAAGAGTTTTTCAGAATTTGAATTTGTATGTTATTTGGGACTAAAACATATCGCTCCATTTATTGAAGATGCGGTGGAAGAGATGAAGCGGGATGGTATTGAGGAAGCAATTAGTATTGTGTTAGCACCTCATTATTCAACTTTTAGTATTAAAGCGTACAACGAGCGTGCCGAAAAGATTTCTGAGAACATAAATGGTCCTGTTATAGAGCCGATTGAGCAATGGTACGATGAACCGAAATTTATTGCGTATTGGGCAAACCGAATAAAAGAAACATTTACTAGAATTACAGACGGGGAGAAAGCTGTTGTAATTTTTTCAGCGCATAGTTTACCGGAGAAGATTATTGCAGCAGGAGACCCGTATGTGAAGCAACTACAGCATACGGCAGATTTAATTGCTGAAGCAGCAGGTATTCAAAATTATACAATTGGCTGGCAAAGTGCAGGAAATACACCAGATCCATGGATTGGACCAGATATACAAGATGTAACGAAAGATGTATACGAAAAGCATGGTTATGAATCTTTTGTATACTGTCCTGTCGGGTTTGTGGCAGAACATTTAGAAGTGCTGTATGACAACGATTATGAATGTAAAGTTGTAACGGATGAACTAGGTGTATCCTATTTCAGGCCAGCTATGCCGAATGCTCAAGGCTTATTTATTGCTTGTTTAGTAGAAATTGTTTCCAAAAAAGTGAATAAAATAATTGACAAAAAATTAATTTTGAACAATAATTAAATTATAATAATTTTAAATAAGTAATTATTATTATGAAATAATAGGAGGTTCCTCTTGATGAATCCAAATAATCGCTTAACAACAAACCAAGGTGCTCCGGTAGGAGATAACCAAAATTCTCGTACAGCTGGTCGCCGTGGACCGGTATTATTAGAAGATTATCATTTAGTAGAAAAACTTGCTCATTTTGATCGTGAACGTATTCCGGAACGTGTTGTTCATGCGCGTGGCGCAGGTGCTCATGGTGTTTTCGTAACGAAAAATAGCATGAAAGCATATACGAAAGCAGCGTTTTTACAAAACGAGGGAACAGAAACGCCTGTATTCGTTCGTTTCTCAACGGTTATTCATGGGCAAGGTTCTCCGGAAACAGCTCGCGACCCACGTGGTTTCGCTGTAAAGTTTTATACAGAGGAAGGAAACTATGATATCGTTGGTAACCATTTACCAGTTTTCTTCATTCGTGATGCAATTAAATTTCCTGACATGGTGCACTCTTTAAAACCAGCACCAGATACAAATATTCAAACGCCAGATCGTTACTGGGATTTCATGACTTTGTCTCCAGAGTCTACACACATGATGACATGGGTATTCTCTGATTACGGTACTCCTGCAAACTATCGTCAAATGGAAGGTTTCGGTGTACATTCATTTAAATGGATTAGTGCAGAAGGTAAAATTGTTTATATTAAATATCATTGGAAACCACAGCAAGGTGTTCGTAACTTGAGTGCAAAAGAAGTAGAACAAGTACAAGGAAAAGACTTCAACCATGCAACTCGTGATTTATTTGATGCAATCGAGCGCGGAGATTATCCAAAATGGGATCTTCACGTACAGGTAATGCAACTTGATGAAATGGATTCTTTAGACTTTGATCCATTAGATCCAACAAAAGTATGGCCAGAAGATCGCTTTCCATTAATAGAAGTCGGAACAATGACGTTAAATCGCAACCCACAAAACTTCTTTGCAGAAGTAGAGCAAGCTGCGTTTACTCCAAGTGCGACTGTACCTGGTATTGAACCGTCTGAAGATAAATTATTACAAGGACGTTTATTCTCTTATCCAGATACACAGCGATACCGTCTTGGTGCGAACTACTTACAAATCCCTGTGAACTGCCCATATGCAGCTGTTCGTAATCAACAACGTGATGGTGCAATGCAAATGAATCAACAACCATCAACAATTAACTACGAGCCAAGTCGTCATGCTGAAAATCCAGTTGAGGATCCAGCATACCGTGATTCAACTATGAAGCTTGAAGGTTATGTATCTCGTGAAAAAATCGATAAACCAAACGACTTCCAGCAAGCGGGTGAGCGTTACCGTTCATTCTCTAAAAAGGAACAAGATAACTTAATTGCCAACTTAACAAACGATTTAAAAGATGTGCATGAGCAAACAAAATTACTTGCAATCTGTAACTTCTTCCGTGCAGATCGTGATTACGGTATGCGCTTAGCAAAAGCATTAAACGTTGATATTTCAGCGTATGTAGGAAATCCTAAGAAATAACAATATTCCTGGTTCTATTTTATTCTCAAATTTTAATTGCTATATGTGTCTACTAATATAATGAATAAAAAGACGGCTGAATTTTCAGTCGTCTTTTCTTTTAAAATACTTATAAGAACTTTATTTTTTATTAGATTTTTTACTTTCTAAATTCGAATTTAAAAAGAGATAAACCTTTTTCTATTATAAAAGTTATATACTTATAAAATGCATCACTTAGCCTCTTTTTGTATTTCCACCTCGCCTAGTGATTTCTCACTATATTCATAAGCCTTCTCACCGTGCATCGAAATATCCAAACCCATTTGCTCTTCATGCTCATGCGCGCGAACGGGAAGGAAGAAACTAATTCCTTTAATAATGGCGTACGTCATCACGATTGTAAATGCATAAGTCGCTCCAATTGCAGCGAGCTGTTTCCAAAGGAGTGCGGCATTTCCATAAAATAGTCCATCAGCGCCGCCGCTATTTACAGAAGTGGTTGCAAATAGTCCTGTTGCAATGCCGCCCCATGTTCCGCCGATACCGTGACATCCAAATGCATCAAGTGCATCATCATAGCCAAGTTTATGTTTTAAAAAGAAGACAGCTCCGAAGCAAAGAACGCCTCCGATCGCTCCGATTAAAAGAGCGGAGAAAGGAGTGACGAATCCGCAAGCTGGTGTAATAGCAACGAGGCCTGATACAGCGCCGCAAGCCGCTCCCATTACAGTCGGTTTTGATTGGAAGAACCACTCTGCTAAGATCCATGTTAAGGCGGAAGCTGCGGCTGCGGTATTTGTATTAATGAATGCGGTCAGTGCTACATCGTTCAGTGTAAGGGCGCTACCGACGTTAAACCCGAACCATCCAAACCATAATAAGCCTGCGCCTAAAAGTGTAAAGGGGAGATGGTGAGGAGAAGATCCGTTTACGTCTTTTCGCTTACCGAGGAAAATCGCTAATACAAGCCCAGCAACACCGGATGTGATATGGACAACGTTACCGCCAGCGAAATCTAATGCTCCGAGTTCGCGAAGCCATCCGCCAACGCCCCATACCCAATGGGCAACGGGATTATAAACGATTGTCGTCCAAAGAAGGATGAAAATGAGAAAAGCAGAAAATCGCATTCTTTCAGCGAATGCTCCTGAAATGAGCGCTGGTGTTAAGATTGCAAACATAAGTTGAAACATCATAAATAAATTGTGAGGAATAGTAGCGGAGTAGTCTGTGTTTGGCGCGTAAGTTACGTTTTGTAAGCCGAACCAATCTAATGTACCAATGACGCCATTCCAATCTGGCCCGAATGATAAAGAATAACCGATAAAAATCCATTGAATGGAAACAATCGCCATCGCGCTATAGCTATGCATTGTAGTACTCAGTACATTTTTGCTACGAACCATCCCGCCGTAAAAAAGTGCCAAACCTGGCGTCATAATCATAACCATTACCGTCGCTAAAAATAAAAACACAGTATCTCCCATGTTCATTCTTTTCCCCTCCTATAATGTTATAAAATATTACATTCAATGTTATGTTTCATATCATATTCAATAATAAATAAAAAATCAACATGTTTTTCAGAAAATTTCAAATGTTGCGTAAGGAAACCTAACATGTCGTTTGTGTAAGTGCGGTTTGTTCGGAAAATTGATATACTATTCTTACAATTAAAAAGAAGTTGGGGGATATTATGTGAAGAAGATATGGAGAAGAGGAGTGTTGATTTGTTTTTGTATGGTATTTGCTTTCTTAGCGCCTATACATACATTAGCGGAAGAAAAAAGAGAGTGGCAAGATGAAGTAGTATATTCTATTATGGTTGACCGTTTTAATAATGGAGATGCAAAAAATGATAAACAGCTTGATGTAGGGAATTTAGAAAGATACCAAGGGGGAGATATACAAGGGATTGTAAAGCGAATAGATTACATAAAAGAGATGGGATTCACTACTATTATGCTTTCGCCAATTTTTAAAGGTGAAACGTATGATGGGTATGGTATGGTTGATTTGCAAAAAGTGAATGAACATTTTGGGTCAATGCAAGATGTGAAACAACTTGTACAAGAAGCACATAAACGAGATATGAAAGTGGTGTTTCAATTTGTTGTAGAAAAAGAGCAAGAAACGCTTATTGATTCGATAAAATGGTGGATGAAAGAAGCAAACATAGATGGAAGTTATCTTATGCATAGTAAAGAAATATCTCGTGCCTTTTTAAATACAGTAAAACAAAGTGTTCAAGGAATAAAAAAAGATTTCCTCGTTATGACTGATGAGGGAGAGGGTATACATAATGAGTACTATAAGCACATAACAGATGTCTTTACGAAAACGGATACACCTATTAAACCACTTTATGACGTTAGTTTAATAGAAAATGGTAAAGTAACAAGTAATTTTTTAGATAATCAAGACACAAAGCGGTTTGTCAGAATCGCGAAAGAGAAAGCATATTATCCGCCGGCTCGTTTAAAACTTGCGCTTACTTATTTATATACAACACCAGGGATGCCGATTGTGTATTACGGAACGGAAATTGCGCTTGATGGCGGGGGAGTGCCAGATAATCGCCGCTTAATGGATTTTAAAACAGATGAAAAGTTTTTACAGTATGTAACGAGATTGGGAGAGATTCGTCAAAAATTCCCTTCTCTTCGCCGTGGGACATTTGAGTTGTTATATGATAAGACTGGGATGAGTGTGCTAAAAAGGACGTATAAAGATGAAGTGACACTTGTTGCAATTAACAACACGAAAGAGACACAAAAAGTTTCACTTTCGGCAAATGAGATAGGAGAAAATCGAGAATTAAAGGGATTATTGGAAGATGAAATCATTAGAGAAGAAGATGGGAATTATTATCTCGTATTGAAGCGAGAAGAAGCAAATGTATATCAAGTTAGAGAAAAAACAGGGGTTAATTGGCTTTTTATCTCTTTACTAATTGGGGTAAATGTTTTGTTTATTGCTTTTTTAATCGCGGTAAAGAAAAAGAAGAAATAATAGGAGTGGGTAGGTTTTAGACTATATACAAGCCGTAGTTATGAAAATAAAAGGAGATTATGAAGAATACCTCCAATTGTTAGACGCAGTTTAACAATTGGAGGTGCTTTTTAATTTACAATCGAAGAGAAATTAAAGGCTGTAAAACGTTATTTAAATGGTTCAGAGATCCGAAAAGACAACGCAGATTCTATTTAAGTAGCTCCTCCTGTTCTGTGGACATAGGTTCAACAGTATCAGTTTCATGGTGAAAAAGCTTTTTATGCTTTAGTATGTAAATGTAATTGCCGCCAATGAATACCCTTTTTGTGCATTATACGGTTCTATTGGATAAATTTGTTTTTTTGGCTTATTCTTTATCTCACCTATTTACTAAACTATTACCACTTGCAAAATTGGATGGATTCTCCTGAATGCAAAATTAATGTTCATTTATTTTAGTAGGCGTCTCTCATAGTTTCTAGGATAAAAAGACATACCTATAGTTTAATAAACTTTAATTTTGCAAGCGTTTTCATTTTTGAGAATCATTATAACCTACATTTTCACGAAACATCTGTTAACATTATATAGGGCTATTAAGGTATCTTGAATATTAAGTATTAGCTACTACCTTCTATAAATTTTAATAATAAGCCTCTACTATTTGTAACTTATTTGTGTTTTGCTTTCAATATGTAGAGTCCTAAAACAACAAATGATATTCCTATATATGATGTAATTGGAAATTCTCCTCCTGTTGATGGTAAGTAATATTGTTCTTGACTTACATGCTCTTTTTCTTCTGTGTACTCTTTATTTTGTATATCATCAGATTGTTTAGTGTTTTTATATGTATCATGTATTTTTGTAACTTGCAGCTCATTTTTTATTTTTTTATTCTTTATTTCTATTTTTGCTATTTCGCCGTTCTTTACTTCCATTCTCTGTATTGTAGGGTCCAGTACATAACCCTCTGGTGCCTGAATTTCCTTTATAATATATGTACCAATAGGAAGCTGATTTAATAGTGCAACTCCATCTTTAGTTGTAGTGATTTCTTTCCTAAAATCGCCATTTTCACTTGCAACCTCAAATACCGCTCCTTTTAAAGTTTCTCTATTCTCTCCTACCTTCGTAATTTTTAGAGATCCTAATGATTCCCATTGCACTGCTATATCAGTACTACTTTTTTCACTCATTCTTGGCAATAAAGCTGTGGTATTTTGAACCTTTTGTTTGCCATCAAAAATAACTGCTTGTAAACTTTGCAATTTTGTATGTACTCTTAGTTTGAAAGTTCCATTTGTCGATTTTTTTGGAATTAAAATTTTAAATTTTTCCTTTATAGAGAATTCATTCTTTTCTTCACCTTGTTCATTTAAAATTTTCACTCCTTCTGGTGCCCCCTCCAATTGAACGGAATATACTCCAGATAAGGCATTTGATTGAACCGTATATAATTTGGTTTCAAGATAGTCCCCATTTTGCTCTACTGTCTGTTTTTCATTAGGTATTATGTTTAAGTATGTTTCCTGTACTTCAGTACCTTTAGAAGCTTTGTCTATCAGCTGTTTTACAAGATTATATACCGGTTGGTTCTCTGGTTTTGAATCAGCAATTTCGATTTTTTTAGATGCAACCCAGATAGCTAATTGAGTTGCATAGTATGCTTCCTCTTTTGTAGAAACTCCCAGTTCAGCTGGTGTTTTTTGAGGATAGCCATAAAGTAAAACACGATATACAAAATCATTTTCTTTCCCGATTTCAGGAAGTTCCTCTCCGTTTGGTGAATTCAAATCAGGTGATAAACAATATGCAACATCTTTTGATGAAGTTTTTAAGAGATCTGCCTTTATTTTTACTTCAGCACCTTTGAATTTAATGTGATTCCAGTTAATTTGAAACTTTTCTTGATGTATTATCTCAGCTGCTGCTTGTGGAATAGAAACTCCTAGCAACATAATGATTAAACTTATAATTCCAAACCATTTTGTTAATACTTTGCGTTTCATTTCATTCCCACCATTCATTAAAGTTTTAGTAATAAATATGTACATGTTAATTTTTCTTACTTCGGATATTTCAGTTTGATTATTCTGAAAATTTAAATTAAAATAATGATTATTTTAGAATCTTATAATGTCTGATAATATTTGTTGACTTATCTGAGCTATAACCTTTATTAAGATTACTATGTATTGGACTAACTTTCTTGATATAAATATTATTCTATACTATTAAAAATCTTTTCAAAAAAATGAGTTTTGAAAGGTGAAATCTAGCTATTTGAAAATAAACACAATTAATAATTCGTTTATTAGATGAACGTTTTTGGTATTCAATCCGCTCTTTAAAATTACCTTTATTTATTTTCTGAAAATTTAGCCATATTTTATGTTTATTATATTCAGAAAATAGATGGTTTGCAATCTGTTTTCGTATGCAATATTGCATACGAAGTTATTATATTTTTATGTTATAATTTATAATTTTATATATAAGGAATATCATAGGTAGAATAATGGATTTTATCATTTTAACCGAAAAGACCCCCTCCTCTAGACGAAGTGAAGGTGGGGGTCTTCTCGGTTTTTTTCTTTTTAAAGAAAACGTCTCTTTTTTGTAGAACGTATGTTTGTTCCGGTGCATAATGATCTTATCAAATAAAATGAGGTGAGAACAGGTGAAGAAAGCGTATTTTTCGAAACGGATCTATAAGATAGATGTACCGCATGAAATGGTAGATGCATTGGCAGAGACAATCGAAACATGTAATCAGGCGAAGCGCTTTGCGTTTCAAATGATTGTTCGGGAAAAACGTTGGAACCGTAAGGTATATACAGACAGTCTTCATCTCGTTCTCAAGCGGAACTATCAATTGAATGATTATTATGCAAACAGTGCGGCGCAAGAAGCGAAGGCGTTGTTTACAGGTTTAATGGAATTACAAAAACTATATGAGAAACAGACACAAGAGAAAATTAAGAAACTTAAGAAAAAGTTGAAACAAGAACGGACAAAACTGACAAACCTTCGTAAAATCAAACAAAGTTGTGTGAAAGGAAAGCTGACGTTTCCAAAAAACACTCACTTCGCGAAGCACAACACTCTCATCTCCTTATCCCGTAAAAAAGACACATTGATTTGGCTGAATGAATATCTGTTTGAGCACCAATACTTGGATGTTCAAATGAAAAGGATTCAGGCGAAAATCGGCCTTTTAACCCATAGGCAATACCGTTTAAATCAGAAACTTACATCATATAAAACGCATATTCCAAGCGCGGTATTTGGAAGCAAAAAACTATTTCGCTCTCAATTTACCACCCGCGAGTTTGTACGTAACCATGACAAATGGAAAACATTATTTTCCTGTGCTCGAAATAAACAACTCATTCTATCTGGCCGTAAAGATGCCAAACATGGGAATTTTGTGTTTCAGTATGCGCCTGAGACAAAGGGATTATGGATGACGACAAGTTCCGGAAAAACACTTATGTTTCCAGCTGTTACGTTCCCGCATGGACAAGAAGTCATTGAGAAAGTAATCACAACCCAATTACAGTGTAAGAATAAGAAAAAGCATGGTAAATCGATTGCATGGTCTCTGGAAGATCATGGGGAGTATTACATTGTGAAATGTTTAGTCGATGTGCCAGAAAACCCTCACACGAATTATAGTACATCAGATGGCGCGATTGGTGTGGATTGCAATCTCGAACATTTTGCTTGGGCGAATGTAACGAAGGACGGGAATTACAAAGGAAGTGGTTCCCTTCGTTTTTCTATCATGGGTAAATCTACCGGACAAATCACAAAGATAATCGAAGCGGAGGCCGTTCGCTTAGTGGACTTAGCGGAGCGGTATAACAAGCCAATTGTCATCGAGAAGTTAGATACAACCCAATCGAAAACAGGGGATCGTTATGGAAATAAGCGAGCAAATCGAATGAAGAGTATGTTCGCTTATGAAAAGATGACAAGTGCAATTCTAGGTCGCGCGAATAAAAGGGGCGTGGCTGTCTTTCAAGTGAATCCCGCTTACACTTCGATTGCAGGAAAGATGAAATACATGCGGAAATTCGGCATCTCTATTCATCAATCCGCGGCTTTTACGATTGGTCGCCGAGGGTTAGGGTATAAAGAAAAAGTACCTGGGGTGCTTCAGCCTTATATTCCAAAGAAAGACGCACATCACTGGAGCCATTGGCATCAATTAAACAATCGATTGGCTATTCGCACACATCATTTCTATCAGTTATATGATGCGAATCGGCCAAACGAAGCATTACAAATTGAACGATTGGACGTATTTGAAAATGAAAAGAAGAAACTAGCCAAATTATCTGTATTATAAAAAAGAACGCCTTGTCCCAGTCTTTTACGCTTATTACCAGAGCAGATAACAAGTCTAGGAACTGGATGCATGACAAGGTGTTCTACTCTCGATATAAGAAAAAAGTAGCTGTACCTCTTTTGTTTTCCTCGGAAGATCGAATGGGTCGTCTTAGGGACACTACGGAACTTCTATATCGTTGTATCCTCTTTGTTGAACGAGAGGAACTGTTTTTGCTAGGGCCGAAACAGGAGAATCCTCC
>Ga0102589_1004832_pt1 | contig 12283 bp, 8 predicted proteins | sample AraplaMF_Col_mLB_FD_76858 | JGI IMG/M metagenome (GOLD analysis project Ga0102589, IMG submission 76858) | Arabidopsis root microbial communities from the University of North Carolina, USA - plate scrape MF_Col_mLB | ecosystem: Host-associated > Plants > Roots > Endosphere | place: USA... | reverse complement strand
TCTTTTACGATAAATTGGCTACAGCGTAAAATAGCAGGACCACTTAATCCGAAATGAGTAAAGAGCATGTCCATTTGATGGGTTACGAGCACTTTACCTTTTTTATTTAAAACAGAAACAGCAACCTCTCGTAAAGCCAACCCCTGAAGCTCACGATTTTGTATAAAATCTTCCTTCGAGAGCACAGGAACCTCTGTGGGGAATAACGTTGTAATTGTATGACCTGCTCGCTCTGCCCATGGATAACCATCACCAGTTGATCCTGTTTGTGGAACAGCTTTCCCACCTACAGCCACTATTACAGCCTCGCTACGGACCTCTAATCCGTCTGCAAGGCGAACACCAAGAATTTTTTCCTCATCCATTAATAGCTTACTGACAGGGGTATTTAACCGAACTTCTACATGTAAACGCTGTAATTGACGGATTAGTGCGTCAACAACATCTTGCGCGCGGTTAGACATGGGAAACATACGCCCATGATCCTCCTCTTTTAGGGCAACACCGAGCCCTTCAAAAAAGGCAATAATATCCTCATTATTATAAACTGTGAATGGACTATATAAAAACCGCCCATTACCTGGTATATGTTTAACAATTTCTTCTATTGGTAAACGATTTGTCACATTACAGCGACCCCCACCAGAAATAGCAAGCTTTTTACCAAGCTTATTCCCTTTTTCTACTAGTAATACTTTCTTTTTTCGTTCTCCAGCAGCGATTGCAGCCATTAAGCCTGAGGGACCTCCACCTATCACAATTACATCATACATATATAGAAACTCACTTTCTGTTCAAATTAGGAATCCTTCCTATTATACATGAAGTCTATATAGAGGGGCTTCTTTCACATTGAAAATAATGCGAAAGTGTTTTATAATTCCTTATCTCATCTAAACAGATGAAAAGTTAGTTTTTTGTTAATACAAGGAATCGGAGTACGATTATCTATGTAAAAAAGGCTTCTGATGAAAGTTTTTTTTCTGTGTTGTCAGCATGAAATGATCGTCTATTCGTGCTATTATGGAAAAGGTTATGCACTAAATTATGAGGTGAAAAATAGAATGTGCGGATTTATAGGCTATATTAATGGAACAAATGTAATCGATCATCATCAAACGATTGAAAATATGATGAATACAATTATTCACCGTGGACCAGATAGCGGTGGTATTCACAGTGACGATAAAGTAACGTTGGGATTCCGACGATTAAGTATTATCGACTTGTCAGATGTGGCGAATCAACCATTGTACAGTGCAGATGGTAACATTGTGCTTGTATTTAATGGAGAAATCTTCAACTTCCAAGCGCTACGTGAAGATTTAATTGCTAAGGGACATATATTTAAAACACAATCTGATAGTGAAGTTATAATTTATGGTTATGTAGAATATGGTGTAGAGTTTGTTAAACAATTACGAGGTATGTTTGCATTCTGCATTTGGGATAAAAAGAATGATTTACAATTTATTGCCCGTGATGGCTTTGGTATTAAGCCGTTGTATTACTCAGAGAATACAACAGACGGAACCTTTATTTTCGGTTCGGAAATTAAATCCTTCTTACCCCACCCATCCTTTATTAAAGAATTAAATAAAAATGCCCTTCGTCCATATTTAACTTTCCAATATTCGTCAATGGATGAAACTTTCTTTAAAGGTGTGTTTAAACTACCGCCTGCTCATTATATGTTAATTCAAAATGGGAAAAAGAAAATCGTGCAGTACTGGGATAAAAAATTCCATGCGAAAGAGGCACCAATTGAAAAATATGTAGAGGACATTCGTTCTACAGTAAGAGAATCAGTAGAAGCACATCAAATCAGCGATGTAAAGGTTGGTTCATTCCTATCAGGAGGAATTGATTCAAGTTATATTACGGCATTACTGCGTCCTGATAAGTCCTTCTCTGTTGGTTTTTCTGACTATGAAGATATGTTTAATGAAACAAACTTAGCAAAAGATTTATCAGATACATTAAACATTCAAAATGAGCGTAAATATATATCAGCTGATGAATGCTTTGAGGCTTTACCAAAAATTCAATGGCATATGGACGAGCCACAATCTAATCCATCTTCTGTTCCACTTTATTTCCTTTCTGAGCTAGCTTCGAAGGATGTAACAGTAGTACTTTCAGGTGAAGGTGCGGATGAAATTTTTGGTGGTTACTCATGGTACCAAAACTCTGGCAAAATGCAAAAGTATGAGAAAGTTCCATTTGGAATTCGTAAAGCATTACGTGGCATAGCAGAGGCATTACCTAAAAATCAATATACGCACTTCCTTGTTAAAGGTGGTCAAACAGTAGAAGAACGCTTCATTGGGGAAGCGGTTGTATGGGACGAGGAAGATGCATTAAATGTATTGAAACCAGACTATAAAAATGGTCCATCTGTAAAAACGATTACAAAACGTATTTACGATGAGGTTCCAGGTGATGATGATGTTACTAAAATGCAGTATCTTGATTTGAATCTTTGGATGCCAGGCGATATTTTATTAAAAGCGGATAAAATGAGTATGGCTCATTCTATTGAATTACGTGTACCATTTTTAGATAAAGAAGTGATGGAATTAGCGAAAAACATTCCATCAAAATATCGTGTAAATGACATTGATACGAAATATGTTCTTCGTCAAGCTGCACATCAGGAATTACCTGAAGAATGGGCAAAACGTCCGAAGCTTGGCTTCCCAGTGCCAATTCGTCATTGGCTGCGTGAAGAGAAGTATTACAAGATGGTTAAAGAAATGTTTACAACTGACTTTGCCAATGAATTCTTTGATACAAAGCAATTAGTAGGCTATCTAGATGAGCACTATGAAGAAAAAGCAAATCGTGGTCGTTATATTTGGACAGCATATGTGTTCTTAGTATGGTATAAACAATTTTTCGTAGATATGTAATAGAGAAGTAGCTTTAATCGGTGGGGGTTTTCTTAATCTCCACCGATTATTTTGAGCCATCTACTTTCCGTGGGAAGGACATAATCGCTATTTTTTTATGGAGCTTCAAGAACTTTTTAATGTATTTATGCGTCTGTTTACCTATAAATATGTTAAGATTACAGTTGGTTTACTTATTTAATATTTTGCGATAATAAGCTTTCTTGTTGTTTTGCTGAAATTTGCTGGCGGTAGTATTATGGTTTGAACAGTAGAAGAAAGCTATTTTTAACTTCTTTCAGCGGGTGTCTAAACATCGGATGAAATATTGGAACTCAGTCTAAGTATGTCACGTCCTGTGGCAACTACTGAGAGCCCAACCTCGTGCCGCTGACGCTACGTTTTCGCCGGAAGTACTCGGGAAACAGTAAGAACTGCTCAAGAAGCAGGTTGAACCTCGAATGCATAGAAAAACGCCTGCGCTGTTTGTATTTGAAACAAGCATCTTTAACAGCAAATATTTTTTTAAGTGTTACGGTAATGAAAATATTGATTTTACGATGAATGGATGGGTACGATGTCCAATTTAATGAAAGGTACCGCGATATTAACAATGGGAATGTTTTTATCGAAGGTGCTCGGATTAATTTATATTTTTCCTTTTTATGCAATTGTGGGTGAGGAAAATGTTGCCCTTTATCAATATGCATATATTCCCTATTCGATAATGCTAGCAGTAGCCATCTCGGGTGCGCCAATTGCTGTATCCAAGTTTGTATCTAAATACAATGCAATGGGTGATTATCAATCAGGCCGCAAGCTTATGAAATCAGGCATACTTATTATGATGTGTACGGGGTTAGCGGCGTTTATTTTTCTCTTTGCGCTAGCTACGCCAATAGCAGGGCTTGTTATTAAAAGTGATGATCAGGCATTTACGGTAGAGCAAATTGCTTCGGTTATTCGATGGGTTAGCTTTGCGTTAATTGTCGTGCCATTTATGAGTCTATGGCGTGGATTTTTCCAAGGCTATGACAAAATGGAGCCTACTGCGATTTCTCAGTTAGTGGAACAAATTGTTCGTATTGTTGTGTTATTGGGTGGTTCATTCTTAGTTGTGGTAGTTTTCAACGGGAAACCAGAAACGGCTGTTTCCTTTGCAGTATTTGCTGCCTTTATTGGGGCAATTGGTGGGTTGCTAGTACTTTATTATTATTGGAAGAAATATCAACCTGAATTTGATTTACTGCGCAGTCAAAGTGTGACGACTACACAGCTACCAATGTCCAACATATATAAAGAAGTAATTACGTATTCGATTCCGATGGTATTTGTAGGCGTAGCTAATCCGTTATTCCAGTTAGTGGATATGTTAACGTTTAATGGAGCTATGATATCTATAGGCTTAGCGGAAGTAACGGATAAGTATTTATCAATGATTAACTTTACAACACAAAAGGTTGTCATTATCCCAGTAATGTTAGCTACAGGTTTTTCGTCGGCACTAGTACCGACAATTACAAAATATTTTACGCAAGGTGAATATATAGCGCTACGACATGCAATGGATAAAACATATCAAATATTAATTTTTATTACATTGCCTGCGGTAGTTGGAATCTCATTGTTATCGAATGAAATATACTTTATGCTCTATACTGAAAGCGAGATGGGGGCTATGATTTTAGCCCATTATGCACCTGTTGCTATTTTATTTGCATTATTCCAAGTGACGGCAGCTCTTTTACAGGGCATTGACTTCCAAAAGTGGATTGTCTTTAGCTTATTAACTGGAATTTTCGTTAAGCTAGCGATAAACATTCCTTTAATTCGTTCGATGGAGGCAGATGGCGCACTTCTTGCTACAGCTATTGGCTATAGTGTTTCAATTATCATTAATATGCTTGTGCTACGAAAAACACTGAACTACAAATCAGAAATGGTTATTCGTCGTGTCATGCTTATTTCTCTTTTGACAGCGGCAATGGCGGTAAGTGTACTAATCGTTCATAAACTTTTATTGTTATTAATGGGACCAGTAAGTGGTAAATTCTCTGCATTAGTTTATTCTGTTATTTGTGCTGGAGTAGGTGTAGCAGTATATGGTTATTTGTCTTTACGCATAGGTTTAGCACAAAAGCTTCTTGGTGAACGATTGACAAGAATTACGAACAAATTGGGATTTAAATAGGAGGTACTAATGCGTTTAGATAAATTACTGTCTAATATGGGTTACGGGTCACGCAAGGAAGTTAAGCAGCTTCTAAAGCAAAAAGCAGTGATGGTAGATGGTGCATATGCGAAGGATGCAGCATTACATGTTGATCCTGATAAGCAGGAGGTCTCCGTATTTGGTGAACGTGTGAACTATACAGAATTTGTATACTTTATGATGAATAAGCCTCCTGGAGTTATTTCTGCAACGGAAGATTTACGAGATGAAACTGTCATCGATTTGTTAGATCCTTTACATCAACATTTCGAGCCTTTCCCTGTAGGTCGCCTAGATAAAGATACAGAGGGATTATTGTTGATAACAAATGATGGCATGTTAGCACATAATTTATTATCTCCTAAAAAACATGTGCCAAAGGTTTACTATGCACAAATAGAAGGAATTGTGACTGAGGAAGACCGAGAGAAATTTGCTCAAGGTGTTGAACTAGACGATGGTTATGTTACAAAGCCAGGAGAGCTCATCATATTAAAATCTGCTCAGCAATCAGAAATTGAGTTAACGATCCAAGAGGGTAAGTTTCATCAGGTGAAGCGTATGTTTGAGGCTGTTGGTAAACGTGTAACGTATTTGAAACGCTTATCTATGGGCAACCTAAAGCTAGATGACAGTTTAGAATTGGGAGAATACCGAGAATTAACGGCTGAAGAGCTAGCCTGCATACAAAATAGGGATTAAAGAGTTCCTCGATACTAACGAAGATTAGTATCGAGGTATTTTTTATATACATACTTATACCAGTAATTGTATAATTAATATAAATTTTGGTGAAAGGCCATTTAGTCTATCGTACTAATTAATCTCTAAATGTTTCAAAAAAATATGATGGTGAAGATAAGTAGAGGACAAGTTAATGAAAAACCTAAGAATTAAATTATTAATATCTTTAATTGCCTTTGCGTTAATACTTGTTGCTGTAATTTTTTATGTGAATAGGCAAATACTTACTGAGGATATAAAAAAACAAGAAGTCATGAATAGGACTTTAATTGAAAATCATATTCTGAGAGATATGCAAACTGTAGATAATGCATATTTTTATTTTGATAAAAATCTTTCTGATAATATGGAAGAAGTACTACGAAAACTAATTACTTATTATAAAGAAAATCCATATATAGCAAAGTGGGATTTACAGAAAGTAAAAAGCGAGAATGAAATGGATGTGTACATACTCGACCAATCAAATACCGTAATTTATACAACTTTTGAAAAAGATAAAGGTTTAAATTTTTCTGAATGCTGCCATCGTTTTTCTACATTGCTAGACGAACGTCGAGCAAGCGGACAATATTACACTGATGGTATAGATATTTCAACAACTACTGGGGGATATCGAAAATTTGGCTATTTAGCAACACCTGACAAGAAATATTTATTCGAGGTAGGTATAGACTTACTTGAAGATCCTGTATTTCAAACTTTTAACTTCACGAAGACTGCTGACTATCTAATTGATAAATATGTTGATTTGTTAGAAGTGCAAACGATAAATGCGGGAGGGGTTTTCTTTGATGATTCTAAGTCTCGTGAAATAACTGTAAATGATCAATCGAAAATGTTTCAAGAGCATTTTGAGCAAGCCAAAAAAACAATGAAGCCAACGGAATATCAAAAGGAGTTTAAAAATGGTTATATTGAGAAGTACCGCTTTTTACCATATGAAGCTGAAGCGATTCGGGGAGAATCCTCTAAAAGAGTTGTATTTGTGAAATATGGTAATTTCACAGAAATAAGAGCGCTAACTAAAAATACAAAGCAGTTTCGAGGTTTGCTTTTTATTGCTTTAGGAACTTCCTTCATCATGCTAATAGTCATCAATAAACTCCTTTCTAAAACGATTCATCTTGCAACATATGATCCTTTAACAAATGTTTATAATCGCGCTACCTATATTAGAAAAATGGATAAGCTATTAAGACAAAGGAAGACGAATCAACCTGGTTTATTACTGTTAGATTTAGATAATTTTAAACAAGTGAATGATAGGTATGGCCATGTTGAAGGTGATAAAATTCTGATTGAAACAGCAAAAACTTTAAAACAAGAAGTAGGGAAAAATGGCTTTGTTGTAAGATTTGGTGGAGATGAATTTGCAATTGTTTTATATGATACGAAGGATGAACATATGGAAAAATTAGCGAATTCTATTTTGGAGAAAATTCATCACTTGAGGTATGCGGATAAAGTTTCTATTGATAGATGGTCTGTACTTTCAGTCAGTATGGGGGGTGCCATTTGCATTCATCCAGATGAGTCACAAAGAAGCTTATTTGAACGTGCAGATAAGGCGTTGTATCAATCGAAAAATGCTGGTAAAGACAGATACACTAGTTATGTAAAGACTCCTACTAATAAAGAAAGCTAAAGCCACTTCAAATTTTTAAGGATAAAATTATATGCTCGCTCCATTCCTATTCGTGAGTCCAAGCAAGAGTTTCAACTGCTTAAGATTACCTAGAGAAATGGAGCGATTTTTTTATCAGGAGTTTAATCCCGTAAAAGCCCTGTTGAAAAGGCTCAGTCGGAACGGAAATCAACCACACTTTATGAAGATGAGCTACTTTACTCCTGTTGTGACTTAAGCTTAGAGCTATAAAATATACAACTGCATAAAACTAGAACAGCAATGACTGGAAACATTGCGTTCATATAATGAGTTAGCAACCATCCACCAATAATTGGTCCAATAAAACCCCCTAAATTTTTAAATTGAGCTGCTCCTAAATAGGTTCCCTTTTGTGTATCAGGCGCAATTTCATCGATCATGACACTCATAGTTGGAAAGGCGAAAATTTCACCAATCGTAAATATAATCATAGCGATTATATATAGCGGATAGTTATTTGAGAAGCCAAATAACAAAAGACCAAGTACGAAGAACAGAATCCCTACTAATAGAGTAGCTGTTGATGAAAAACGTTCCGAAAGTATACTAATCGGTAATTGTAGTAATAACACAACTGCTGCATTTAGCGAGATTAGTAGAGAATAAAGCTTGGTACCATCTTCAATTTTAAGTTCGATGATTTGTGGCAATGTTGAATCAAATTGAGAGTAACCGATATTTATCAAAATTGCCCCCAAAATAAAGCTTAGTAGTACACGATTTGTTAATAGAATCGTAAAGGTTTGCAGTATTTTAGTTGGTGTAGAAGCTTTTGGTTGCTGCATTTCATAGCGATTTAAAACGAAAAATAAAAATACAGCATAAATAATATACATAGTCCCTGTCAGCATGAATGGAATACTTGGGCTAGACAATTGAGAAATATACACACCAATAATGGGACCAATCACAGCCGCTATGTTAATGGCTGCGTAACGAAACGAATACAATCTTTTTCTTTTATCTGCAGGAGTAAAATCAATCATTAATGCCTGTGTCGAGGGTTCAAAGAAGGAGCGACATAAGCCATTTAGGGCATTCAACGCTACGAAGAACCAAACTGTTTGTGCTGTTGCAAAGCCAAAGAACACGATGCTCCAAATAATAATAGTAAGCAAAATGATGCTTTTCCTGCCAAAGCGGTCAGTTAAATAACCACCAAAGAATCCTCCAACTGTGGAGATTAACGGTGCAATACCAATTGTCAAACCTATTTGTAAAGGTGATGCTTCAATCTCATTATGTAAGTAAATTGCTAAAAAGGGCATTGCCATAAAACTTGCAATACGTGTGAAAATAGTTCCCCCTAAAATAATCCAAACTAGTGGATGAAACTGTTTGGGAAGTTTCATAGAATCCTCCTCTTAAAATGTAGAATGTTTCGATTTTAACGGATTGTTAATCAATTGTAAATAGTCAAAAAACATTAGGGGATAACGTGAGAAAACAAATGTGATCAAAATATATGAATTCTTAGCAAATATAGGACTTTGCATAAATAAGGTTCATCACCGTAACATGAGGTTGATTTTCGTTCCGACTGGGCGCTCGCTTTCGCGCAGAGCAAAGCTTCCTGGGGGCGTCCGATGAGCCGCTCCGCTGCGCTGCAGGGTCTCGGGCCAACAGATGTTTTTTGTGCGAAAGCGAAGAGGCAGCGGCAACAGCACGATGTTGGTCACGAAGGCGTTATCACAGGACGTGATGGTTATAGATTTTTTTGGAAAGGAGTTCTTGTGCTAGCACAAAGCCGATTCCAGACGCGATTATGCCGAGGCATAATCGATAATATGCCATCCTAAGCTATTGTTGATGAGCTGTAAAATAATGGATATTTATTAAATGGAGGGGAATTTCACTTAAAGTAATTTAAATCATATTTGCTTGGTAGCTTGATAAATTGTGAGGAAATCAAAAAAATAGTAGAAAACAAAAAAAGAATGACCACGACGAAAGGTCATTCTTTTCCCATACTAAATACGTGTTACACGTAAAAACTAAGACGTCAATTTTACTTTTTTCTTCGTCGTTGTCCATCTGCCTCGACTTGGACTCATCACCAAATCGTTAAAGGCTAACACGTTCAAATCTCTTTGAACGGTGCGAGGAGTGATACTAAACTCTTCGACTAAATCCTGTGTAGACACGGTTCCTTTGTCTAAAATAAACATGTACACGTCTTTAATACGATTAAGCATTCGATCAGTAGTTGGTTTCATTAAATGAACCACTCCTTCATCTTAATTCTCTTGGCAAAGACTAGCGGACGACAATATGTGCGGAGTGCACTTAGGCTGATAAGTAGCTGCCTTAGACATCCCCTTTTCTATTTTTATATTCAGAACAATTATTCTGATAACTTTATTATATAGAAAAACTAGTTGATTTTCTAGTGAATGCAAGAGAAATTTACAATAAAAACAAAAAATTTATACTGTATTTTGTGGGAATTCGTGAAAAACATGCTATATGTGGTAGTCTTAATAGTTGATACTGAAAATAGTTGTCAGGAAGATGATTGTTTTATATGTTGTAAAGTGTAGAATATGTTTATCTTGATTTAGCAGAACTTTACTGTACGAAAGCGCAGGGGGTCAGGTACAGAATGCACTCACCTTTAGAGGTGGCAGGATAAATGCGTTTTTTCCTATTAAGCGAGCATACAAAAGCTCGCAAAAATATAGGAACTCAGGCTTAAGATCTACATCCTGTGAAAACGGCTGAGTAAACAACATCATGTTGGCTAAAGCCCCCGGCGGATGTTAACGGATTTTAAAGAGGAGCTTTCAAGCGAGCTCGAAAAATCCAGACGCAATTAGCTGGGGCGTATTTGATAATTTGGAGGAGGTATATCATATGGATTGGTTACAAGCCGCAAAAGAAAGGCAAGATGAATTAATACAAGATTTACAGGAGCTTGTGCAAATTAATAGTGTTCTTGATGAGGATACAATCACTTCTGAAGTACCATTTGGTGATGGTCCACTTAAAGCGCTTGAATGGTTGCTAGATAAAGGTAAGACTGAAGGGCTATTAACGAAAAATGTTGATAATTACGCTGGACATATTGAAATGGGTGCCGGGGAGGATTTGTTAGGAATTTTATGTCATGTTGATGTTGTTCCTATTGGTGATGAAGCTGATTGGACATACCCACCATTTAGCGGCACCATTGCAGAGGGAAAATTATATGCTCGCGGTGCAATTGATGATAAAGGTCCAACAGTAGCTGCATGGATGGCTATGAAACTTATTAAAGATGCAGGCATTCAGCTTAGTAAAAGAGTACGTATGATTATCGGTACGGATGAAGAAACAGGCTTCCGCTGTGTCGACCACTACTTTAAACAAGAGGAAATGCCGACAATTGGCTTTGCACCAGATGCGGATTTCCCGCTCATTAATGCTGAAAAGGGCATTGCAGAGCTTGTGTTCTCTCAAAATAAAATAGGTGATGAAACGAAAGAACAGCTACTACTATTTAATGCTGGAAAACGCCCAAATATGGTACCTGATTTTGCAGAAGCAAAGGTTCAGTTTGTTTCTCAACAGTTCGAACAGAATTTTCAAACATTTTTAAGTAAAAATCAGCTAGAAGGCACTTTATTAATGGAGGGCTCTCGCTATATAATAACTATCAAAGGTAAAGCAGCCCATGCAATGGAGCCAGAAAAAGGTGTCAATGCAGCTGTTTATCTTGCAGCATTTTTACAACAAGAATTGACGACAGAGGCAAGTATGCAATTTGTCGGCTTTATTGCAGATGCTTTTTATCAAGATCATTATGGTCATCACTTAAATTTACAATTTGAGGATGAAATGTCCGGGAAAACGACATTAAATCCGGGCATTGTTAGCTATGATGTGGCTAAAGGCGGCAGTTTGGTAATCAGTATGCGTTACGCTGTCACATATCCATTTGATAAAAAAATTACGGCTGCACAACGCTTCACTGTGACGAAGGGATTTTCATTAGATATTCAGGATAACTCGAAACCTCACTATGTAAGTGAAAATGATCCATTCATTCAAACATTAACCGAAATCTATAGACGTCAGACAGGTGATTACGAAACACCACTACTTTCTACAGGTGGCGGTACGTATGCACGTGTGATGAAAAAGGGAGTAGCATTTGGTATGTTATTCCCTGGTGAACCTGATGTAGCGCACAGAGCGGATGAGTTTGTTGTCGTTGATAACCTAGTCAGAGCAGCAGCTATTTATGCTGAAGCAATTGTTGAACTTGCAGGAAAAAAATAATTCAAATATGAAAAGGATGAGCGAAACATGGCATATTCATTATGGAATGATCAAATCGTTGAAGAAGGATCTATTGCAGTATCACCTGAAGATAGAGGTTACCAATTTGGTGACGGAATTTATGAAGTAATCAAAGTTTATAACGGAAATATGTTCACAGCACAAGAACATATTGATCGTTTCTACGCGAGTGCCGAAAAAATTCGTCTAGTCATTCCTTATACAAAAGACGTTTTACACAAATTATTACATGAACTTATTGAAAAAAATAATTTAGATACAGGTCATGTTTACTTCCAAATCACACGTGGTGCAATTTCTCGTAATCATATTTTCCCAGATGCAAGTGTTCCAGCCGTATTAACAGGTAATGTAAAAGTTGGTGAGCGCTCCTATGAAAATTTTGAAAAAGGTGTGAAGGCGACTTTTGTTGAGGACATTCGTTGGTTACGTTGTGATATCAAATCATTAAATTTACTTGGTGCAGTATTAGCAAAACAGGAAGCA
>Ga0102589_1004828_pt1 | contig 12295 bp, 10 predicted proteins | sample AraplaMF_Col_mLB_FD_76858 | JGI IMG/M metagenome (GOLD analysis project Ga0102589, IMG submission 76858) | Arabidopsis root microbial communities from the University of North Carolina, USA - plate scrape MF_Col_mLB | ecosystem: Host-associated > Plants > Roots > Endosphere | place: USA... | reverse complement strand
TGACGCCACGGTCGGTGTAGCGCACCACCATGACCTCGCGCGCCGGGGATTCGAGCAACCGCTTGTCACTGTCGAGCATGGCGCGAAGGGCGTCGAGCCCCGCCTGTATCGGACTGTCGAAGGTAACGGTGACTTCGATGTCCATCCGCCGCGTGGGGTTCTCGCTGTAGTTCATGATCGGGCTGCCCCAGATCTTGCCGTTGGGTACGCGCAGGCAAACGCCGTCGAAGGTCTTCAGCTCGGTCATGAACAGCCCGGTCTCGCGCACGGTTCCGGCCACGCCTTGCGCGTCGATGTACTGCCCCACCCGAAAGGGCCGCAGCAACACCAGCATGATCCCGGCCGCGATGTTCTGCAGCGTTCCCTGCAGCGCCAGCCCAATCGCCAACCCTGCCGCGCCGAGCATGGCGATGATGCTGGCCGTCTGCACGCCGAACTGGGACAGCACCAGCACCACGGTCAGCACCCGCACGACCCATTGCGCGACGCTGGCCAGCATCGGGCGCAGCGTGTCATCCACATGGGTGTGCCGCAAACCGTTGTGCAACGCGCGCGCGGCCCGGCCGGAGAGCCACCACCCGGCCAGCAGAATCGCCAGCGCGGCCAGGCAATTCAACCCCTGACTGACGGCGAACTGGGCCAGATAGGCCCAGGTGGCCTCCAGCTTGGCGTGATCGATGAAATTCAAGTCCATGCGTCGGCTCCGGAAAATGGCAAAACCGACAAGACTTGCGAAGGATGTGCCAGAACGGGCCGGCGAGAGGAAAAAGCGTACCCGTTTCTGCGTGAGCCGTTGTGCGGGCGCATGCCACACGCCGGCCCCTCTTGGAATCCCTAGCGTCACCTCTTCCAACCGAGGCGCCGTGTGTGAAGTCTTTACAACTCCTGCGCAGATTGTGCCGGTCGCTTCTCCCCGCTAGCCCAGTTCCGAAACCGGCCCTGAAGCCAAGACCTCAACTTGCGGGCGGATACCGCTGCTCACCAACGCCACGTCACGGACACGATCATGGAAATACTTGTGAAATACAGCCCAGTCGGCGTATTCGTTGGGTGCCGCAGCATGTGCGGCTAGCCGGCCAATGAGTCCGCAGAGCCAATCGGCGCATTGGAGGGTCTGGAAGAGATGGCTCTCTCCTTGCAAGGGGGGCTCGACCAGTCTGCGGCACTTCGCATCCCCTTCGAACATCGCCACAGTGCATGCTTCGACGTTGCGCTCCCGCCAGTCGTCGCCTGCATCCTGTTGGTCGAGCAAAACCAGACACGTGGAATTCGTCTGCGCGCAGTGCCCGTCCACTTGCCTGATCGCGCAGAGAAGTTGACGCCTGAACATCTCCGCCGAGACATGCACGCCCATCTGCGATGCCTTGCGTTCTCCGGTGTAGACAACATGCCCACCAACGGCGGCAATTCGATTCAACAATCGGAAGGTTGCCTGTCGCAACGGCCGGTAGATCTGCACATTGCGGGCCGTGAACAATGCAGAGCCTTTCTTCTCCCAACGACAGGCGGGAAGATCGCGAGGATTCTTGTGCATCAGATCCCAGGCGAGCAATCCGCACTTCAACTTGTAGAAGTAGACGGCAAACTCACGCACCTGTGCGACAGGAAGCATGAATCCCGCCAGTCCGAAAACCGGACTGTCGTTGTACTTGGCGTGGTCTCTTGCAACGTAGGGCCCGATATGACCGAATTCGTCTAGATAAACAACGTAGTGCTGCACCTGAATTTCGCTCCTGCCGGCTATAAAACACGAAAGCCCGCAACGATCAGATCGTTGCGGGCCTCGGAGGCTGGGCACCCGGTACAAGACCGAATGCGTTGGGATGCATTCTAGGTAGCTAATTCTTAGCGGGCAACAGACCAAAACGGACGTAGCGCGAAACACTGACGTAACGCAGAAACGGGTACGCTCCGCGGTCACACAAACACAGGAAGTCGTAGCCACGCCGCAACATCAACGTGCCGGTGCCGCCTTCTCCTGGCTGACAACCTCCACCTGATGGTCATGCAGCCGATCCCGGTTGGTCAGCATCGGGAACAGTTTGATCCAGGCGGCCACCACGCAGATCGTACCGATCCCGCCGAGCAGCACCGCACCGACTGGGCCGAGCAGCGCGGCGGTGACCCCCGACTCGAATTCGCCCAGCTGGTTGGAAGCGCCGATAAAGACCGAGTTGACCGCACCCACCCGGCCGCGCATGTCGTCGGGGGTATCGAGCTGTACCAGTGTCTGGCGAACCACCACGCTGATCATGTCGGAGGCGCCCAGCACCACGAGTGCGGCCATCGACAGCGGCAGCCATTTCGAAATGCCAAACACCATCGTCGCCACGCCGAAAATCGCCACGGCGCTGAACATCACGCGGCCCACGCGTCGGTTCAGCGGATGTCGGGCCAGCCACAGTGCCGTGACCAATGCGCCGATGGCTGGGGACGAGCGCAGCAACCCCAGCCCCCACGGGCCGGTGTGAAGGATGTCCTTGGCGTAGATCGGCAGCAGGGCCGTGGCGCCGCCGAGCAGGACCGCGAACAGGTCGAGCGACACGGCGCCCAGCAGCACCTGATTGCTGCGGATGTAGGCGAACCCGGCAAACAGCGTCTTGACACTGACCGGCGTGGTCAGCCTCTGCTGTGCCTGGCGCAGTTTCAGCGTGAACACCAGGATCGCTGCAATCGCGAACAACACCGCGCTGATCGAATAGACCACGCCGGGGCCGGCCACATAGGCAAACCCGCCCAGTGCCGGGCCGATGATGATGGCCGCCTGCGCAGCCGAACTGGCCAGTGCCACCGCGCGCGGCAACTGGCGCGGCGTGACCACGCTCGGCAGCAGCGCCTGCAGCGTGGGCGTTTCGAACGCGCGGCAGCCGCCGATCAAGGCTACGAACAGGAAGATGTACTGGCTGGTGATCCAGCCCGAGAAACTGGCCACCGCCATCGCTATCGCAATGACCGCCTCCAGCATCTGGCACGTCCGGACGATGATGCGGCGGTCGAACCGGTCGGCCACATGGCCCGACATCAGCAGCAGGACAATCGACGGCAGGAATTGCACCAGCCCCACCATGCCCAGCATGAACGCGTCGTTAGTGAGCGCATACATTTGCCAGCCCACCGCAACCGTAAAGATCTGGTAACCGATGGTGGTACACAGCCGGGCAAACCAGAAATGACGGAAAGCAGGGTCGCGAAAGACGTTGTCCGGCTCATTGGCCGGCTGCGCGGGGGCGGAGGACATGGGGACGTTGGCGGCGAGGAGGTGCCATGTACGCAACCGCGTACATGGCGAAACCGCCGATTCTATCCGGGAACCCGTACACGCGCCGACTGGCTTTGTATCGTGATTGACACATTACCTGCCGGCGCGGTGGATGCAGGCGTTCAAACAGGATTAGGCGATTTCCCGCGTCTCCCTGAACTCGATGTTCGGGAAACGCTCCTGCGTCAGTCGCAGGTTGACCATGCTTGGCGCCAGGTAGACGTGATCGCCCGCACCGTCGAGGGCCACGTTGTGGCCGGCCTTGTCGATCAGCTTTTCGATCTCGGCCGGGTCGCCCTTGAGCCAGCGAGCAGTCGCGCATTCGTGCGACTCGAAGATCGCATCGACGCCATATTCGTGTTCAAGGCGGTGCGCCACCACATCGAACTGCAGCATGCCCACGGCGCCCAGTACGAGGTCGTTGGAGACCAGCGGGCGGAACATCTGCGTGGCGCCCTCTTCGGCCAGCTGCTGCAAACCCTTCTGCAACTGCTTGACCTTGAGCGGGTTGTTGAGCCGCGCGCGGCGGAAGAATTCCGGCGCGAACGACGGGATGCCCGTGAAGCGCAGCGGTTCGCCTTCGGTGAACACATCGCCCAGGCGGATCGTGCCATGGTTGGGCACGCCGATGATGTCGCCCGCGAAGGCTTCCTCGGTCGTGTTGCGGTCCTGCGCCATGAACGTGATGGCGTTGTTGATCGCCACGGTCTTGCCCTGCGACACGTGCAGCAGCTTCATGCCACGGTCGAAGCGGCCCGAGCACACGCGCACGAACGCGATACGGTCGCGGTGGCGCGGGTCCATGTTGGCCTGGATCTTGAACACGAAGCCGCTGAACTTGGCCTCCTGCGGCTCCACGGTGCGCGTTTCGGTCTGGCGCGCCAGCGGCGGCGGCGAGAGCTGGCACAGCGCGTCCAGCAGCGACTGCACACCGAAGTTGTTAATGGCCGAACCGAAATACACCGGCGTCTGGCGGCCGGCCAGGAAGGCTTCGCGGTCGAACGTGTGCGACGCGCCGCGCACCAGTTCGATCTCCATGCGCAGCTCATCTGCCTGCGAGCCCAGGATGCGGTCGAGTTCGGGATTGTCGAGGCCGTCGAGCAGCGCCGAGGTGCCCTTCTCCCCCTTCGGGTCGAACAGCTGCACCTTGTCGTCGATCATGTGGTACACGCCACGGAACGCCTTGCCCATGCCGATTGGCCACGTCATCGGCGCGCACTGGATCTTTAGCACGTCTTCGATTTCGTCGAGCAGTTCGATGGGCGAGCGGCCTTCGCGGTCCAGCTTGTTCATGAACGTCAGGATCGGCGTGGCGCGCAGGCGGCACACGTTCAGCAGCTTGATCGTCTGCGCTTCCACGCCATTGACCGAGTCGATCACCATCACCGCGGAGTCCACCGCCGTCAGCGTGCGGTACGTGTCTTCGGAAAAATCCTCGTGGCCCGGGGTGTCGAGCAGGTTCACGATGTTTTCCGGCAGATCGGCGCGCGGCTGGTACGGGAACTGCATCACCGACGAGGTCACGGAAATGCCCCGCTGCTTCTCCAGCTCCATCCAGTCGGACGTGGCGTGGCGGTCGGCCTTGCGCGCGCGCACTTCGCCGGCCACCTGGATGGCGCCGCCGAACCACAGCAGCTTCTCGGTCAGCGTGGTCTTACCCGCATCCGGGTGGGAAATAATGGCAAACGTGCGGCGACGCGCAATTTCGGAAACGAGCGAACTCACGGCTAGAGGAACCTGGTAGTAGCGCCCCGAAGCCAGCACTGGCGCCGGCTGCAGGCAGCGGCGAGGCGGAACGGCTGGGGCGCGATGGCGGTCCGGGAACGATTCCCGGCTTCGGATGGGGCGCTATTTTACCGGTTCGCGCCGCCTGCCGGGGTGCTGGTTGGCACGCCACGGTTTTCGCGCGCCGGATCATGCCCGCGCAGGCTGCCGAACTGCAACGCGTACTGGCGGGTCAGCTCCGCGCCGAAGAAGAAAATCTGCGCCGAGTAGTACACCCACAGCATCAGCGCCACGACCGACCCCGCCGCACCGTACGATGACGCCACGGCGCTGTTGCCCAGATACAGGCCAATCAGTCGCTTGCCGATGGAGAAGAGCAACGCGGTGATGATCGAGCCCATCAGCACGTCCTTCCACGAGATCCGCACGTTGGGCAGCATCTTGAAGATGGTGGCGAACAGGGCAGTAACCACGGCGAACGAGAACGCGGTGGAAATCACGTCGGCCACCGGCGCGAACCACGAAGCCGTCCAGAGCTGACCCCAGAACCGGTTGACCACGGCCAGCGCCGCGTTGACCACCAGCGACACCAGCAGCATGAATGCGAGCGCCAGCACGATGCTGAACGAGGCCATCCGCGCACGCAGCAGCTTCTGCCAGCCCGCGCCCTGGGGTGGCGGCGCCTGCCAGATATCGTCCAGGCTACTCTTGAGCTCGGCAAAGGCGCTCGTCGCGCCCACCACGAGAATGCCCATCGCGATCAACGCGGCCACGCCGCTGCCGCCTGCGCGATGCGTTGCAGCCAGGATTTCCTGGATGGCGGCGGCACCCTGGGGGCCGACCAGTCCATCGAGTTGCGCGAAGATTTCGCCACGCGCGGCCTCGGCACCGAAGAACAGCCCGGCGATCGATATCACCAGCACCAGGATCGGCGCAAGCGAGAACAGCATGTAGAAGGAAAGGGCGGCGCCCTTGCTCGCCGCCCTGTGATCGAACCAGGCGGTAATGGATGCCGACACCACGCGCACCGTGCGCGTCCCAGTATGCCGATCGGGCAGCCAACGGCCGCGCTGCGGCTTAGGGGGCACTGCGTGCGAATGGTCGGGCGCGTTGTCGGAATGCATGCGTTTTCGGTCCTGTCCTGACTTGCCCCGGGCTCCTACTGACTGGGATGAAGCCCACGCGGAGGTGGCGCATCTGCCACGTTCATCAGCCTGACCGGTGCAACCGGGGTTGTCTGTCGGCCAGCGTCTGATGTGTAGGTCCATCATAGATCGCTTGTCGCGCAACAGCCGTTTGCACTGCTACAGTAGTTAAGCAAGGCACACATGCCGATGACAGGAGGCTTCTCCCATGCGCAATGTTCTTGTGCGGCGCCTGATCGCCGCGCGTGCTGTGGTCGCTCGTTCGGCACTGCTGGCACTTTGCCTTTCCACGGGGGCCACGCTGATGGCCGGCTGCGAACGCAACCCGGCACCGGGTCCGGGACCCAAGCCGATTTCCGGCACCAACGCGCCCGTCACTGCGGCCTCCGGCGCCCCCGCCACACCTCGCTGATGGGCTAAAGCAGCCGGCCGCTGTTCCCCCGAGGCATCCGGGCGTACCCGTTTCTGCGGACCCGTGCGGGTTTCAGCGTTGCAACCAGATGCACGCCCGCCCATGGCACGCTCGCGTGCGGACGCATGGGGATCATTTTCCCGTCACTTTCAGCCATGTGGGCGCCATTGCAGACATCGATGTCTGTTTTCCGCCATGTGAAAGGCGTCGCGTGCCACTTGAGGGCCTGACTCTTTCGTCGCGTCGCGTTCCCGGGTTCCGCACGGGTGTGGCCAATGAAGAGGCATCGGACGCCGGTCAGCGAGCCGACGCGACCTAGCGTCCGCTTGTCGTTGCATCGGCGTAACCGATTGCGGCCCGCAGCCCGCCATTTCGCCCCGGCTTTCCACCAGGCCGCACGCCAATGCCTTATCAAACAATGGTTTGCAGGCGATTGGCACACTTGTCGCTCTAGTCGGTGCAGGGAGAAGTCAGAGTCCAATAACGATTCGAACAGAACGCAGGAGACCACACTGCCATGCGTCATCCACCAGCGCGAATGAACGCGCGTCGGCGTGCCTATCGGCTTGCCGGCCCAGCCCCCACTGTCAGCGAGTTGCTGTCGCCGCCCCTGTTGCCGTCTCCACGGCAGACCGCACGCCCTGCCGCGTCGTTCTGTGCATCAGCCAACCGAGGCGCGGCCACCGCTGCCAGCCGGCAGCGCAACGGGTGTCCCGTTTATTGACGGGCGGCCCGCCATATCTCCGTCAGGCCCGGCAACCGGCGGTTGCTTTTTCGCGCGTGCGGGCCTAAACCGGTTTACGTGCTCCGTCCCCCGGCGGGCACCTTTTATAAAAAGGGAGGGAGCCACACATGTTCGCCAGAGTTGCCGCCGCCATGGCACTGCTCGCGACTGCGGCAGCCCCGGCACTGGCCGGAAACTACGCATGGTTCGACCGCCCCGACTATGCCAACCCGAACAGCCACGCGGCCGTGAGCAATGACAGCTATGTGAGGGCGTTCGGCTGGACCTGGGGCGATATGCAGTACAAGCCGGACGACCGCGCTGCGCCACCCGCTGCGGCGCCTGCCGAGCGTCAGGCACGTGACAACCTGATGGACCCGCATGACGTAGTGCCGGGCAGGCCATCGCCGGACGGGAGCGCGCCGCCGCGTGGACGACGCGGCAAGATCGGCATGACCTGACATTGAAAGTCAGTTTGGGAGTTCTTACGCGGGCCAAGCCGCGTTAGCCTGCCGCCGCTGTCCGGGCGGAAGGACAAAGGGGATCCGGCGAGCGGACGTCGCCGGATCCCCCTTGGCACTACACCCCTGCACGCCTGCACGTGGTGCGTTGACCGCCCGCGTTATTCCCCCGTTGCCGCAGCCTGAAGATCGACGCGGATGTTGTGCTTGTGCATGAGCCGGTACAGCGTCACGCGCGATACGTTGAGTTCGCGCGCCGCCGGCACGACGTGAAAGCCATGGCTGGCCATCACCGTGCGGATCGCCTCGCGCTCGGCTTCCTCGCGTATCGCATCGAGCGTCTTGCGCGGAACTTCCACGCCACCGTTCAGTTGCAGATCCTCGGCCGTGATCTTACGGTTGTCGGTCATCACGATGGCACGCCGCACGCGGTTGATCAGCTCGCGGACATTGCCCGGCCAGCCGTACTGCATCATGCCCTGTGTGGCGCACGACGAGAACCCGCGAATACGGCGATGGGCTTCGTGGCCATGCTCGGCAAGCACAGCGTTTGCCAGCAGCAGGATGTCTTCGCCGCGATCGCGCAAAGGCGGAATCGTCAGCGTCAGCACGCATAACCGGTGGAACAGGTCGGGACGGAAGCGCCCGTCGCCCTGCGCGAGCACCAGATCCACGTGCGTGGCGGAGATGATGCGCAGGTCCAGGGGAATCGACTGGTGTCCACCAAGCCGGGTGATGGTGCCCTGCTGCAGGAAACGCAGCAGGGCCACCTGGCTCTCCAGCGGCAGGTCGCCGATTTCGTCGAGAAACAGCGTGCCGCCCTGCGCCTGCTCGATCCAGCCGATCTTGCGCGCATTGGCCCCCGTGAACGCACCCTTCTCGTAGCCGAACAGTTCGGACTGCACCAGATGCGATGGAATCGCGCCGCAGTTGATGGCCACGAACGGCCCCTTGCGACGGCTCGACGCTTCATGGATGGCCTGGGCGGCAAGCTCCTTGCCCGTGCCCGATTCCCCCGAAATGAATACGGGCGCATCGTTGTGAGCCACCTTGGCCAGCGAGCGGAACATCACGCGCATGGCCTGGCATTCGCCAATCATCGGCCCCTTTGCGGCAGGGGGTTCCGGCAGTCGCGCACCATGCAGGCAGGCCATGCCGTGCGCATGCTTGAGCGTGTAGAGCAGTTCGTCGAACGAGAATGGCGTGCGTACGTAATCCACGCAGTAGTCGCGGATCAGGCGCCGCACGCGCTCATCCTCGAGCATGGCCGTCGACGTGATAGCCACCCACATGACATGCAGGTGCTGCAGACCCTGTTCGAGCTGGGTCAGCTCCGCATCGCTATAGGCCGATTGCAGGTCGAGTATGCCCGCCATGGGCGAGCTGCCTCGCACCGCGCGCTCCAGGCCGCTGACTTGTTGAACCCGGCGGATTTCCCACCCCGAACCAAACTGGCTCGCATTGAAACCAAAATCCTCGTACCGCGACACGAGCACGATCTGTGCGGAGCGTGTCGCCGCCTTGCACAGTCGGTCCATGACGTTCTCCCTGGGCTTCTTGTTGGTTGCGGAACGCCCTGCCGCAGGCGCGGCAGCGGGCCACCCGGCCCGGTCGGGTTCCGCTGGCTGCGCGGATGGCTCCGCGCGCAACGTCTGGGGATTCACGATCTGGACGGACTGTGTGATTGTCGTGCGCTGGCGCGAGCGCGACATGCAAGTCGCCGCTTGCCATGGACGTGACCGACCTCCGCCCAGTCTGCCTGGAACGAATGGTTGGCGAATTGATGGATCGGCCCGATGGCGGGACGCCGGATTTCTCCTGCGGTCATGATCTGTTCCCCGTTGAACAACATCCCCCGGCACTACACGTTCGCGTTTACCACTGTCTTCGTTCTGGATTCGAACTGTCTTTATTCGGTCTGTCCCTGCTCGATTCGAGTCGATAGGAGAGACGATGTCGGCATGCGTGTATCCGCATGCTCTCTTCCGTGGTGGCGAAAGCCGCCTGTCCTGACGGTCTCGTTTGGCCGGTTGCCTTGTACTGTCCCGGCAACCGTGGCCGACTGCGGAACGCGCTACCTCTGGCCAGCTGGCAGGCGCCTTTTCCCGGAGTCAAGAAAGGGCGCCGTTGCGCGCCCTCAAATTTTTGCCACGGTTCTAGTTCAGTGCATTTCACCCCTTTTGTCCAGCCCGGAATGTTCGCTTTCAGCCAAGTCTCATACTTTTGTATGAGACGTGAAAGCGCCTTTTTACCGCGCCCACTAGGTAAATGAGCACTCACATTCCTCGCAGAAACAGGTACGCCGTGAAACAGCCGTTCGCGTGACCCGACGCAGAAACGGGTACGCGTTCAGGTGAGGTGCGCCGAAAATGTCATCGTTTTCATTTTGAACACTTCTATCGGCTCTGCCAAAAACAACGGGGGACGGCGCCAGGCGGTCCCCCGTTGTGTGGTCAAGCACCGTTCCTGGGCTGTTGCAGTGCCGGATACGCGCGATCAGTGGCCTGGCAGGTAGTAGAACTTGAAGAGGAAGACTGCGGCGATGATCCACGCCATGAGCGGCACATCCTTCGCCCTGCCCGTCAGCAGTTTCAGCAGTGCATAGGAGATGAAGCCGAATGCCACGCCATTGGCTACCGAATAGGTGAAAGGCATCCCCAGCGCGGTCAACACGGCGGGCACCACCTCGGTGACATCGGACCAGTCGATCTCCACCAGTTCGCGCAGCATCAGGCACGACACGTATAGCAGCGCGGGCGCCGTGGCATATGCCGGCACGGCACCCGCCAGCGGGGCGATGAACAGGCAGGCCAGGAACAGCACCGCCACGGTCACCGCCGTCAATCCAGTACGGCCACCGGCCTGCACGCCAGACGCGCTCTCGATATAGGCGGTGGTGGAAGACGTGCCGAGCAGCGAACCGGCCATGATGGCCGTGCTGTCCGCCATCAGCGCCTTGTTCAGGCGGTCCATCTTGCCGGCCTTGAGCAGGCCGGCCCGGTTGGCGACGCCCATCAGCGTACCCGTTGCATCGAACAGCTCGACCAGGAAAAAGACCAGAACCACGTTGAGGATGCCGATGGAGAGCGCGGCGGAGATGTCGAGCTTGAACAGCGTGGGCGAGATCGACGGCGGTGCCGAGACCACACCGTGGAACTGGTTGCCGGCAAAGACGAAGCTGAGCACCGTGGTCAGCAGAATTCCGATCAGGATCGCGCCCTTCACCTTGAGGCGGTCAAGCGCCACGATGACGAAGAACCCCAGGATGGCCAGCACGGCCGGCGGTTGATGCAAGTCACCAATGGTGACCAGCGTGGCAGGGTGGCCCTTGATGATGCCGGCGCTGTGCAAGGCAATGATCGCCAGGAACAGGCCGATACCCGCCGTGATCGCCCCGCGGATCGCCGGCGGAATGCCCCGGACAATGGCCTCGCGCACGCGGAACAGCGTCACAACCAGGAACAGGCAGCCGGAGATAAACACCGCACCGAGCGCGGCTTCCCACGGCAGCCCCATGCCCTTGACCACGGTATAGGCGAAGTAGGCATTGAGACCCATGCCCGGTGCCATCGCAATGGGATAGTTTGCGTAGAAACCCATGATCAGCGTGCCGATGGCGGCCGCCAGGCACGTGGCGACGAACACGGCATCTTTCGGCACGCCGGCGTCCCCAAGGATGCTCGGATTGACGAAGATGATGTAGGCCATCGTCAGGAATGTAGTGACCCCCGCGAGGATTTCCGTGCGGACATCGGTCTGGTGCTCCCGCAGACGAAAAATGCGCTCGAGCAGGCCGGCGGACGGCGCGGCGGCGGGCGTTGACATGGGTGATCTCCAGGTGCTTCCAGGGCGGAGCGGCAAGGCAACTCGCTCCTGGCAAATTTGGGAAAGGCGGGATGATCCCACAAGCGCACCGGGACGGGGCAGTCCCCGCTGGGGAAAACCCCTGCCTTGACGGGCGCGTCAATCCCCCGTATAAATCTGGCGCAGATTCAAGCGACGAGGCAACAGTTCATTCGTTAGCCACCGTCTGGTACTTCGGTTGTCCATGGTGTCCTTTCCTTGAGTTGGCAGTACGGTGGTGTGTGCCATCGGTTTCTTTTTTCACATTTTTTGGAAAGCAATATCATGCAAACCGGTATCGTCAAGTGGTTCAATGACGCCAAGGGCTTCGGCTTCATCAAGCCGGACGCAGGTGGTGATGACCTGTTCGCGCACTTCTCGGAAGTCCGCGCTGATGGTTTCAAGTCGCTGCAGGAAAACCAACGCGTGTCGTTCGAAGTCAAGAACGGCCCGAAGGGTCTGCAAGCCGCTAACATCACCCCGATGTAATGACCGCCGGCATGCCTTGATGGCGTGCCGATGGTTGTGAAGAACCCGCCGGAGACGGCGGGTTTTTTTTCGTCCTTCCCACCTCTCCGCAGCATCCCTCCACCTCGGGCACGAGCCCGATCGGGCTCAACCTCTGTCGCCTCTCGCCGATCCGCGTGACGGGCTCCATCCTTTCTTCGTCTGATCCACGCCACGCACGGGGCTGATTCGACGCGGCTCGCGACTGTGCACGGGCGC
>Ga0102589_1004827_pt1 | contig 12300 bp, 9 predicted proteins | sample AraplaMF_Col_mLB_FD_76858 | JGI IMG/M metagenome (GOLD analysis project Ga0102589, IMG submission 76858) | Arabidopsis root microbial communities from the University of North Carolina, USA - plate scrape MF_Col_mLB | ecosystem: Host-associated > Plants > Roots > Endosphere | place: USA... | reverse complement strand
GCGCTGCGCTGGCCCGACGCCTTTCCGGCGGGCGACGTGGCGCTGCACAAGGCCCTGGGCGTGCAGGGCCTGAAGAACCCGGCGCGCGAAGCGGAACTCGCTTCAGCGGCCTGGAAACCCTGGCGCAGCTACGCCGTGATACGCGCCTGGAGCGGCACGCTGGAACGCCCCGGCTGACGGCGATTCATGCGTGAGCGGAATGAATGCGGTGCCCCGATTTCATTGGACGGTTCAGCGCACCGGCGCGAACATCGCCGGTGGATCATCGAGCCGACCTTTGCCCGCAAAACACCCAGCCAGCCAAAGCCGCCTTTTAGGGCTCAAAAAGACCTGATAAGGCAGACACTCGAAACCATTCAAAAGGTGAACAAGATGAAATTCGACAACTCCATCGTCCAGACGACCTTTCACAGCCCTCTGGGGGAAATGATCATCGCCGCCACCGACAAAGGCCTGGCCGGCGTCTGGTTTGCCGGCCAGCGGCATTTGCCGCCGCAGCTCGTGAAACCCTATGTGTGGCGCGAAGACCCCGGGCACCCGGTGCTCAGGCAAACCATCGCGCAGCTGACGGAATACTATGCCGGCACGCGCACGGAATTTGACCTGCCGCTGGACCTGGGCCACGGCACGGCCTTCCAGCAATCGGTGTGGCAGGCCTTGCTGGCCATCCCGCAGGGCGGCACCCTGAGTTACGGCCAGGTGAGCCAGCGCATAGGCAAACCCGAGGCGGTGCGCGCCGTGGGCGCGGCGGTAGGCCGCAACCCGGTCAGCGTCATCGTGCCCTGCCACCGCGTGCTGGGCGCCGATGGCTCACTCACGGGTTATGCTGGCGGGCTGCACCGCAAAACCGCCTTGCTGAAACTCGAAGGCGCACTTCAGGAGAACATGCTGTGAGTTCCAGTCCTTCCGGCATCGCCGCGCCCGTGGGCGCGGCGGCCGCCCAACCCAAAAGCTGGGTCGCCGATTTTGTGATGCTGGCCGCCATCTGGGGCTCGTCCTTTTTGTTCATGCGCATCAGCACGGTGGAGTTCGGCCCGCTGCCGACCGCCGCCGTGCGCGTGGCCATCGCCGCGCTCTTCTTGCTGCCCATCGTGTGGCTGCGCGGCCTGCTGCCAGACCTGAGGAAAAACTGGAAAAAGATTTTTTTCATAGGCGTGCTCAATTCGGGCATTCCCTTTGCGTGTTTTTCCTTCGCGCTGCTGTCCATTACCACGGGCCTGTCGGCCATCCTCAACGCCACCGTGCCCATGTTCGGCGCGCTGATCGCCTGGCTGTGGCTCAAGGACAAACCCAATGCCTCGCGCATCCTGGGCCTCATCGTTGGTTTTGCCGGCGTGGCCATGCTGGCCTGGGACAAAGCCACCTTCAAGCCCGATGCCTCCGGTGTGGCGCCCGGCTGGGCCGTGCTGGCCTGCCTGTTTGCCTGCCTTTGCTACGGCATTTCGGCCAGCTACACCAAACGCTACCTGTCGGGCATGCCGCCCCTGGTGACGGCGGCCGGCAGCCAGATCGGCGCCACCCTGGGCCTGGCCCTGCCCGCCGCCTGGCTGTGGCCCGCGCAAATGCCGGGCGCACACGCCTGGCTGGCGCTGCTGGCCGTGGGCGTGGTCTGCACCGGCCTGGCCTACATCCTGTTCTTTCGCCTGATTGAAAACGCCGGCCCGCCGCGCGCGCTCTCGGTCACCTTCCTGGTGCCGGTGTTCGCCGTGATCTATGGCGTGATCTTCCTGGGCGAACATGTGACGGCCTGGATGGTGGTCTGCGCCGTGGTGATTGTGATTGGCACCGCGCTGTCGACCGGCTTGCTCAAGCTGGGACGCAAACCTCAACAGCAGAAGGCATGACGTCGGCTCGCAAAACCAAGCTGAAGATCAAGCTGGCTGCGCCCAAGCCGCGTAACCCCTTGGTGGCGGCAGCGGCGCAGCGCAAAGCCGGCTCGCACCGCAAATCCGAGGCAAGCCTGCGCAAGAAAGAAAAGATGGCGCTCAAGAAGCAGCTGTTTCAGCTGTAATACGCCGTCATACGATCGTCGCCCAAGCTGGGTGAGAATCGGGGTTCTTACAACCATCTGATTCCAACGAGGGCGATTCACATGCAGCAGCTTCCTGTTCACGGCCAGACGACCTGGCGCCGTACCAGCCCATTGACGCCACCAGCGGCCTTGCGCGCCCTGCTCACCGGCCTCTGCCTGTTGGCCTCCCTGGGTAGCGCACAGGCCCAGGACTCACTCGATGCGATGGTCAGCGCGGAAGCCAAAGAGGCCGGCTTTCCCGCACTGGCCGCCGCGGTGGTCAGCAAAGGCACGCTGATGGCCGTGGGCACGGGCGGCACGCGCCGTGTCGGCACCACCATTCCCGTCACGCACCAGGACCGCTTCCACATAGGCTCGGACACCAAGGCCATGACCTCGCTGCTGGCCGCCATGATGGTCGAGGCCGGCAAGCTGCGCTGGGACAGCACCTTCGAGCAGGTGTTTCCCGAGCTGGCCGCCGGCATGGACGCCGGCGTCAAACGTGTCACGCTGACCCAGCTGCTGTCGCACACCAGCGGCCTGCCTTCGGACAACGCGGACTTTGACGCGCTGCTGGCCAAGGTGGTGTTCCAGCCCGGCAACCTCAACGACCAGCGCTACTGGATGGTCCAGCAGACAGTCACCAAGCCACTGGCCCGTGAACCCGGCGCCAGCTTTGCCTATTCCAACCTCGGCTACACCCTGGCCGGCGCCATGATTGAGCGCGTGGGCGGAAAATCCTGGGAAGAGCTAATCTTTGACCGCGTGTTCACGCCGCTCAAGCTCACGAGCGCCGGCATAGGCCCGCAAGCCACGCTGGGCCGCATAGACGCGCCGCTGGGCCACGCCGTGGTCGACGGCAAGCTCAAGGCCATGATTGGCGGGCCCGAAGCCGACAACCCCCTGGTCATCAGCCCGGCCGGCACCGCCCACATGTCGGTGCTGGACTTTGTGCAGTGGGGCAGCTGGATGGCGGGCCAAGGCAAACGCGCGCCCTTCCTGGTCAAACCCGAAACCATGAAAAAACTCGTGACACCCGTGGTCTCCATGTCGGCCGCCTCGACCGCCTCCACCACGGTATCGGGCGCGGCGCAATACGCGCTGGGCTGGGGCTCCACCCAAATGGCCTGGACGCCCTACCCCGTGGCCTTCCACGGCGGCTCCAACAACATGAACAAGGCCTATATCTGGGTCGACACCGAACGCGACGCGGCTATCGTCGTCATGGCCAACGTGGCAACGCCCAATACCGACGACGTGATGCAGAAGCTGGCCGGCAAGCTGTATGCGCGTTACGTGGGCCCGGCGAAGTAGATCGGGATATATTGGCGGGGTTTGATACCCACACACCACGGAGGAAAGCATGAGCGACACAATTTGGGTGCGCAGAAAATCCAGGGTCGGCACCGATGATTCTGGCGACGACTACGACCACTCGCTGTTTTGCAAGGCTTCTGAAGAACTCGATGAACTCGCCAAAAGCCTGGGTGTGCGCGCGCTTTCAGACTTCATCGATACCACCGACATGCAGTACAACTTTTCCGAGGAAGACCTCCCCGAGTCCTGGATCGCCGAGAACGAAAAGTGGTTTGCACCCGCCGATGCCCTGCCTTCGCTCACCAAAATCGTCGAGCGTTTAAAGGCAGGCGAGGTCAAAGGCATCAAGGAAAAGCTGCGCCCCGAACTGATTGAAGAACTGGAAGACTGCCTGGCCAAGGTGTCCGAAGCCGGGAAAGAGGCGGACCAGTTCCATTTTTGCCTGGTGATGTAAGGCCTGCGGTGCCGCCCATGCCGCCCTACGCGCCGCCGCCCCTGCTTGAGTCGTCCCTGCGCGCCTTGCAGGACTATATGCACCGCTTCTACCCGGACCGCGCCCACAGCGATCCCATACCGCTGGACTTCTGGTCGGTCGCCGATGACGAGCTGTTCCTCGAAATCCTGAGTTACATGCCCCTGCATATCAGCGAAGAAGCGCAGGCCAGGTTTGCCGAGTGGCCCCTCGCCTTTCAACTCGCATTTCCGGTCTTCTGGCTGGAAGACGACTATGAAGTCAACGGCTGGACCGCGCTGACCAACGCGGGCGAGGATCTTCTTCAACGCGCGGTGGACGCCTATGAGCGGATCGGCATGCATTCCGAAGCGCAAGCCCTTGCCAAGGCATTGGTATCGGTTCGGAAAGCACCTGCCGATGAAGAGGCTGCCGAGCGAGCATACAAGTCCGTCCCGAATCCGTATGCGGATGATGAAGCCAAGTTCGAGGAGCTGCTGCGCTTTTTTCGCAGTAATCCGCAGCTTTGGCAGGAAACGCATCAGCCCTGAACCACCCACCGGGCAACATCAGGCTTCGCTCAGGCCCCTACACCTCAGGAGAACCCATGTTTGACCATGTCAAATTCGGCGTCAGCGACTATGCGGCGAGCAAGGCCTTCTTCCTCAAGGCGCTTGAGCCGCTCGGCGTCACTGTTGCCTCGGAAGGGCCGCCGGCCTACGGCGTCGAGCTGAGCTCAAAGGCCAAGGCTTCTTTGTGCCTGTTCCAAACCGCGGAAAAGCCGGCGCATCTTCACCTGGCGTTTATCGCCAGCAATCGCAGGCAGGTCGAAGACTTCTATCGCGCGGCGCTCGAGGCGGGCGGCAAAGACAATGGCCCGCCCGGCCTGCGCCCGCACTACCACGCGAACTACTATGCGGCTTTTGTCATTGGCCCGGACGGGCACAACATCGAGGTGGTTTGCCACGAGCCCGAGATCTGAGCCTTTCATTGAAATTAGCGTGGCAGTGCCTACCTTGCCCAGCCCGAGGGGTTCACTCCAAATCCGGGTCAGACTTCAGCAATTCAACATACTAAAAAGTAGTTAATCTTTCTACTTCATTCGCAGCGCCGCTTCCGCCTGCGCTGCAAGCTCAGGAGAGCATGATTGAAGCGTAGCTAAAGCTATCCGCAAGCTTACGGGAACTAGCTCCATCAGCACTTGTTGATTTATGAGGCTTTTGCGGCACCATATCTCCGCCAATGACTCACCGCACGAGTCCGCAAGATCATCGTCTGAGTTCTCATCACACGCAATACGTGCCAGTGCTTGCTCAACAATCTCGTCATCAAACGCCGACAAATCCATAGCAGCATCATGTCGATCACCAAATTCCGCTTCTGAATCAAGCAAAACCTGTATCAGACCGCTTGGTTGTTTATTCATTTTCCGCATCCACAAGCTGCTTGGGTTATGCCACCGGCCACCGCACCCGAAGCAGCAGCTGCAAGTGGGATAACTGGCTCCAGAGGAATATGTGAGAGAGCGCCCTTAGGGCCCACTTCATTAGTAAAGGGGTTCCAAAATTTTCCAGCATCTATGCGATACGAGAACCTGGGGACCTTGCTTCCAGCTTGCAACTCAGCACTCTTGCCTGCTTCGTGCTTGATGTCTAGTTTTTCCAATGTGTTTTTTCCATTCTTCCAAGTTTCCGTGTAACCCTTTTGTCCAACATTTTCAAGCCCCCTAGAGTTTGCAATACTTCGCAACTTTGCAATCCGATAGAGTTTATTTAGTTTACTAACAACGCCGGCGCCGACCGCGCCTAGCGCGGCATCTTGCAATGCATCGCGCACGCCGTAGCATTCATCACCGGATAGCTTTGCAATTGCGTAGCCTGTAATGACGCCTGTCACGGCGCCAATTGCGAAATTAGCAAACTCACCGGTTTCATCCGTATTGCTCAGAGGATCCCCTTCCACATAAGCAAACGAATTGATTCCGCCCTCAAGCCCAATCGGATCAGACTGCATGTAGCGGCCAATCCGCGGGTTGTACTCCCGATTCCAGTTCTGGAACAGCCCGCTCTCAGCATCAAACACTTGGCCGGGCAAGCGCTGGTTAAAGCTAAAGACTCCTAGGCCGGCAGGATTCTGGTCTGGTGCCGTGCCCCCAAATGCCTCAGCCGAATCCCAGCGCCATGCAATGGCCTCATCCGATTGCCGCGTAATGATGCGCGGCGCACCTAGCTGATCAGTAGAGACGTTGTACAGGCTGATTGCAATGTTGCCGCCCCCCGCAATACCCGTCTGCTTGATTACACCCACCGGAATTCCCAGATAGATGGTTTCATAGAGCGGCGCGCCATTGGCATCGTATTCACCAAGTAACTTGCCATCCTCGTCATAGACGTAGTAGGTTGCCCCGGTCGGCACTAGTGCAGTCGGCCCAGTCTTGCCTACCCGTAGCTCCAGCGCGTTGTAGCTGTAGGTGACGGTGCCGCCAGCATTCGTCATGGTCGCCAGCCGGCCTCTATCACTGTAGGTATAGCTATTGGTCCCATCACTCGTGATATTACCGGCCGCGTCATGCACGACAGTGGCCGTACCACCCACATCCTGGGTCTGGGTCAGCTTGTTGCTGGTGGCAGAGATGGTGTTGGGATAGGTCGTGCCGCTGATCACCTTGGTCGTGCGGTTGCCCGTGGCGTCGTAGCTGTATTGGATCGCCGTGCTGCCCAGCGTCGCGCTGATCAGGCGGTTCAGGTTGTCATAACCAAAGCTCTGGTCCAGCGCGGGAACGGGTGCGCCATTGCTTGTGTGGGTGTAGCCCGTAATGCGCCCTGCACTGTCGCGAACGATGGTGCGGCGAACACCGGCTCCCGTCGGATCGCCCAGGTTGTAAGCGCTAATCTGGCCGTTGGCGTCATAGGCAATCGCCTGGGTCTTGGTACTCGCCCAGGTCCAGCCGGTCAGCTTGCTTTCGGCGTTTTGGGTGATGCCCGAGAGCATCGGCAAGGTGGATCCCGTGTTGGTGCCCACACCATTGGCATTCGGCGGATTCACCGTGATGCCGGAAACATCGCCATAGGCGTTGTAGCTGTAGTTGACACGGGTGCCACTCGGATAGGTAATCGCGGCCAACTTGTCCAGCGCACTTCCGCTATCACCCCAGGTATAGCCAACAGTGAAGGTCTTGCCGCCCGTGGTCTGGACCTTGGACGTCTTGCGGCTCATGCTGTCGAAGGTGTAGACAGCCTGGCCGGACCCGTCAGTGATCTTGGTGAGCTGGCCTATGGCGCCTGCAATGGGAGTGCTGCCGCCGTCATATTCAAAAACACTGTCGGTCCCCGTGGCGTACTGCACGCGGGTCAGACGGTCCCCGTTGTCATAGGTGTACTGAGTCAGCTTGCCTCTGGCATCGGTTTTGGTGAGCAGGTTGCCGACAGCGTCATAGGTGTACTGGCTCGCGCCCGTGTCAGGGCTGGTCTGCGCGGTGACATTACCCAGGCCATTGGGGCTGTAGGTCGTCGCCAGGTTGCGCGGGTCGGTGACCTGGGTCAGGCCGTCGGCGGCGTTGTAGGCAAAGCCGGTAGTGGTTGGCGTGGCAGATCCGATATTGGCCGGCTGCTGGGTCTGGATGGGGCGGCCCAGGCTGTCGTAGTAGGTGTAGCTGGCCAGGCCGTTGGGGTCCAGCACGGTGGTGGGCCTGCCCATGGCGTCATAACCGTACTGCCAGGTGAGGGTGCCGGTGTTGATGATGACGCTGATGCCGGCGGAGATGGAGGGGTCATTATTCGCATCGCCTGCGTATTCGGCGCTCAGGCCATGGTTGCCCAGGGCCAGTGAACTGGTGGCTAGCGTGGCCACGCCGCCACTCAAGGCGCTGCTGCCCACGGTGGCGCCGCCATCCTTGAAGGTGACGGTACCCGTGGGGCTGGCGCCCGCGACAGTGGCGGTCAGCGTGATGTTTTGCCCGACCGGCGCAATCCCCGTGCTGCTGCTCAAGCTTGTTGTGGTCGGCGTCGCGGCCCAAACGGGCGTCAGGGCTGCCAGCAGGGCTAGGCCGGCCAGCCAGGTGACAAAGGTTTTGCCGGCGCGCTTTGTTTGTTGTGTTTTCAATTGCTCGCTCCCGTGACTTGCTGGACGCGGTTCAGGGCGTCGTACACGCGCGTGATATTTCTTTGCAGGGTGTTGGACGCGTCTTTGACCTGCTCGCCGATCTTGTTGCCGGCGTTGTCGAGCGTGTAGGTCACCGAGTTGCCTTTGGCGTCGGTCACGCTGGTTAGCCGGTGCGCGGCGTCATAGCTGTAGCCCAGCGTTGTGCCGTCAGGCAGGCTGGCGCCCGTCAGCTGGCCTGCGTTGTCGTAGGTGTAGCTGGTCGTTCTGGCGGTGCCCCCTGGCGGGGTGGCCGCCACACTGTTCACCCAGCCTCTTGGGGTGTAGGTGATATTGGTCACAATGCCGTTGGGGTCGGTCATCTGGCGCACGCGCCCTGCCCTGTCGTACAGCGTGAACTGAGTGACATGGCCGCTGGCGTTGGTGACGCTTTGCAGGTCACCGGCCACGTGGCCTGGGGCGTTCGGGTCATTGGCCGGCGCGGTGGGGGGCGTGAAATTGGCTGTGTAACGAGCCACGCCTTTGGTGATGCGAACATCGTCCACGTAACCATGCCATGCCTCGCTACCCATATACGAAATGTAGGCCTGCGTGACGGATGCAATATTGCTGCTGTCCGCCCACGACGTCACGGGATTTCCCTGGATACCGAAATTGCTGTTGGCCACCGTCAGCAAATTTCCGTCCAGGAAAGCCCGGGATATCCCGCCGCTGCGCGTGAACGCGACGTGGTGCCAGGCACCGGCAAGGCTCCCCTGGGTATAGTCCGAGCTGTAAAGAGTGGGGAATGACGTGGACTCTGATGCGAACTGAAGCCGTCCGCCAAACCCGTCCGCGAAGCGGATACTCATATTTGTCCCTCCCCACGGGATGACGACAAGGTTTCGGTAGACCGAGCTCACCGAGGCCAGATAAAACCAGGTCTCGATGGTGAAGTCGCCAGTGCCGAAGTTGAAGTTATTGCCGGGGCTGGCCGGAACGCTGAGATAGTCTCCGTTACCCCCAAAAAACATGGACGAGGTACCTGATTTTTTCTGCGCCGTGCTGATCTTGGCGGCACCAACCACGGCGATCGCCTTGGCCGCAGCGGCGCTGTCCGTAATCTCCGTTGAATTGTTGGCGCCTTGGCCGCGCAGCAGAACACTCACCGAAGCAAAGAGCGGATCCGCGTTGGCCTCGGAGTCAGAGAAGCTCGATGAGGTGCTGTAGTAGGTACGGGTGGTCACGCGGTTCAGCGAATCGGTGCTGGTGAGCATACGGCCCATGGCGTCGTAGCTAAAGCTGGAGCTCCGCGCCGCCACGCCGATATCGATGGCAGCGGCAAGGCCCTGCGCGCCATGAGTGTCCGTGGTGGCCTGCACGACCTGCTTGCACGCCACAGGCAGGGCTTTGCCATTGGGCAAAGCTGGCGCGCTGGTGCAGCTGGCCACGATGTTGCCGTTAAACGGATCGGGCTGGCCGTGGTAAACCGTGCTGGTGATCAGCAAAGGCTGGCTCACTTTGACGGGCAGGCGCCAGTCGGCATGCCAGCTTGTCTCAGTCTTGCGGCTACCAGCGGGCAGCGTTGAAGCAACGGGCAGGACGCTGGCGCAGACCACGGTGGTGGCAAGGCCCTCGACCCGCACGGTTTCGCGGTTGCTTGCGTCATAGGCATAGCAACTGCGCTGGCCGCTAAAGTCGTCGGTGGAGGTGAGATTGCCGCTGGTATCAAAAGTGGAGGCATTGTTGGATGCCCCGGAGCCGGAGCCGGCCGGCTGGGAAAAGCCCGTCGGCAAGGGGTACCCCAACACGTTGCTACTGCTGGCATTGGTGCTTTCCCCGTTGGGCCGGGTGAGCTGCACGCCTGCCGGTGCCTGCCACTCGTGCGTGCGGGTAGTGATCTGCGTGCTGGAGTCGTAAGTTTGCGTCATAGCGACCTGCGGCGGCGCCGTGTAGCTCACCGAGTGCTTGTCCACGCCACCGGCATGCTCGGTCGACAGGGCCCGGCCGGCCGTGTCGTAGGTAAAGGTCGAATAGCGAATGTTTCGTTCGTCGATGACGCCTGTCAGGGCCCAAGGCAGGGAAGCGTTCTCATAAACGAACTGGCGGATCTTGGCATCCGGCCAGGTCAGCTGCTTGAGGTTGCCGTTGGTATCAAAGCCGGTGGTGAGGATGCGTCCCATGGAATCGCTCACGCTGGCGATCAGTCCATCGGTAGCGGCGACCCCACCGGCCGGCAGGATGTAAACAAAACTCAGGGAGCGGCCGTTGTTGTCCGTGATCTTCTGCAGATAGCCGGCCCCCGGGGTAGATCCTCCGCTTGCGCTGCTGTAGCTGAACGCCAACGTGTTGCCGGCCGTATCGGCCCAGCTGATGAGTTGGCCCGCCATGTTGTAGGTCTCGATGGTGCGTGACTTCGCATCGACGTAGCGGTAGCCGCCGGAAACGGCCGCGAAGGTTCCATTGACGTCGGCGTCGGCAATGTAGCCAGTGCCTGAATAGCGAAAGCTGACGGTATGGCCATTGCCGCGGTACAAGGTGGCCCCGAAGGCGCCGGTTCCCATGACCAGGTTGCGGTGCAGGCTGCTTTCCCACAGGCCGCCCAGCGAGGGCATATTGCCGAAGGTCTTGGCGGTCTTGCCCGCGGCGATGGCTGCCGCCTGCTTGGCGCTGTCGTAAGTGAAGACCAGCGGCTGCCCGCCCACACTCATGCCGGTGACGACGGGCTCGACCTTGGCGCCAATCAAGGGGTAAATGGGATTGGCCTCGCACCATGGGCAGCTTGAAGCCTTGGTGGCACGCAGGATATCGACAGTCGTGCCGCCCACGCCTCCGGGAGAGCACCCATTCTTGGCGGAATTTTCTATATAGCCGGCGTTGCAGGTGCAGGTGGAGCCGGACAGCGTTGAATTGACGGGGCAACCGGCCGGTATGGTGCAGTAGGCCGAGCCATATGCGGCGAGCCCTTGGCCCGAAACACCGCAAATGATCCACTGTGGGACCGTGATATACGGTTGCGGGACCAAAACCTCCCAGTTGACCGAATCCTTCAGCAACATCCACGGGTGCCCGTTAAACGGCGGCGACGCCTGACAAGACGACGCCAAATCCGCGGCACATGGTGCGCCGCCTGCGGACACGCCTTGGTGCGCTGGAGTTGCCGGAAAAGCCTGGGCAGCGGAAGAAAGTACAAAACCGAGGAAAAAAATCGCGACGGCCCGCCGCATAATTTCTTTCGACATAAGCACCTTTACAAGTTGCCGGACAAGCGCTTGAGCGGGCCTGCCCGCTTCATACGACCACAGTGAAGCCACTCGCGCCATGCCCGGTGCGAGCCGTTGAACAGAACCCATGTGAATCCCTCTTTGGTTTTTTCTTTTTCTCTATTGCGCTTGAGTCAAGCGAATGAGCACGGAGTCTAGTGACAGGCATCGCGCCTGTCATCCTCCATCTGCAGTAAAAAATCCTAAGTGTGCGTATAGACAACGAAATTCTTCGCCGCTAGATTTCGCTCTTATCAATTTCACGTGCTTCTGGTAAATGTCGACCGGCACAAGATCGCGCGGAAAGTAATCCGAATGGCGTACACATCTAGCGCCGTAGAGCTCTTGACGCTTCACCTCGGTTGGCGGCAACCCGACCTGGATTGGATAGACGGACGGAGAGGGGCAAGCGAAGGTGCAGCAAAACCTGACCGCCCGTGAACGACCAGGTGTCTCGCGGCAGCTTTACTGCAACGCCCCCGCCACTACATTGATGCTGAGCGCCAGGATCAGCATATTGAAGCCGAAGGACAGCACGCTGTGCACCAGCGTGAGGCGACGCATCTCGCGCGAGGTGACCTGAACGTCGGAGACCTGCGAGGTCATGCCGACCACGTGGGCGTAGTACAGAAAGTCGAAATAATCCGGGTCCAGCCCGCCAGGGAACTGCAGGCCGGGGCCGTCGGGTTCGTTGAGTTTTTCTTCCTGGTAATAGCGGTGCGCATAACGAAACGCGTAAATCGTCTGCATGAACAGCCAGGAAGCGGCCAGTGCCGCGACGGAGAGCACGATCTGGAAGGTGCGTTCCATGCCTGAGAGGTTTTTGGCCTGCTGCATCACGAGCGTGATGGCCGCGACGCAGGCCATGGTGGCCAGCAGCATCAGCAAAAACAGCACGACGCTGGGTTCGTCCTGCGCCTGGGCGCGTTCGCGTGTGCGTTGGGCGTCAAAGCGCACGCACAGCCACCAGGCCAGGCCCAGGTAAACGCTGATGCCGGCGCACCAGCCCAGCAGTCCGCAGAACTGCCAGCCCAGGGGCAGCGGCAAGGCCGCCACAATCAATCCGGTCACCAGGCCCAGGGTGAGCCGCTGCGGGCCCGTGGTTTCGGAGAAATGTTTGCGCATGGCCGCATTGTGGGGCCGGTGGCCCTCCGGCTTCAAGCCCGCGGCATCAAGCCGGG
>Ga0102589_1004822_pt1 | contig 12305 bp, 5 predicted proteins | sample AraplaMF_Col_mLB_FD_76858 | JGI IMG/M metagenome (GOLD analysis project Ga0102589, IMG submission 76858) | Arabidopsis root microbial communities from the University of North Carolina, USA - plate scrape MF_Col_mLB | ecosystem: Host-associated > Plants > Roots > Endosphere | place: USA... | reverse complement strand
GAATTACGATAAGCTGAAGTCTCAAAATCTGGATCATGAGGGGATGAAGTCTCAAGGTCGGAATTATGATAAGCTGAAGTCTCAAAATCTGGATCATGAGGGGATGAAGTCTCAAGGTCGGAATTACGATAAGCTGAAGCCTCAAAATCTGGATCATGAGAGGATGAAGTCTCAAGGTCGGAATTACGATAAGCTGAAGTCTCAAAATCTGGATCATGAGGGGATGAAGTCTCAAGGCCGGAATTACGATAAGCTGAAGCCTCAAAATCTGGATCATGAGGGGATGAAGTCTCAAGGTCGGAATTACGATAAGATGGGGCCTCAAAATCTGAATCATGAGAGGATGAAGTCTCAAGGTCGGAATTACGATAAGATGGGGCCTCAAAATCTGGACCACCTTTTTCTTTTCTAACTTTTCTTCTGCCCATTTGGTATTCTGTTTCATGATAAGTCGGAACAGCGTAGAAACGATAATCAAAATAAGTAGGGTGGGTATAATACATGTCTACAGGATATGAATTTTTGCATTTATGATCAGTTGGGTGATAGGTATGCATCAGAGGATAATATGGAACATAAACATAATAGTTCATTTATTCACAACCTTTCATTTTTCATTCATCAGCATATGACCCAATTGCTTGGTTTGTGTTACTAAAAAAAATTTCATATGAACAAATATTAAGATTATTAACCGCAGCAATTATAAGGGACCAACTTCTTATTTTTACGAGAAGTTACGAGGGATATTTAATCATTATATTTAAGCAATATCTAAAGGTTTTCCCTTCTTATAAAATCTTTCTTATCCTCTTGATTAGTTTGTTCAAATTGGTAAACAATTTATGTATAAAAAAGAAAAATATTGGTTTTTACTTGTAACCATCAAGATTTTTTCTTTAAGAATAACCATTCTATATTGTAGAGCCTATTTTTTAGACTAGGTGACACTAATACAAGCCATTTTTTTTATTGTGAATATAATATCCTATTCTATATATAGGGGGTATTATATATGAATTGTTGGAATCGTCTTGTATTTTGTTGTAGATGTAGACGTCGTCATGAATGTAATCATCACCATGGTTCTAGCTGTAAACATCACCATGAATGCGATCATCACCATGGTTCTAGCTGTAAACACCACCATGAATGTAATAATCATCATGATCACCGTTCTAATTGTAGATGCCATCGTCACTGTGATTGCAATCATTGTGACTGTTCTAAATACTAAATGTAACTCTATAAGAATGGGATGGTCTAAGAATAGACTATGCCATTCTTATTAAACAGATTATGTAAATTGTCTTTGTATGTCGTATACAGCCTAAAAGCAGAAAAAAACTACTGGATCCATCAGTAGTTTTTTGTAATTATACGAGTATTAAGTTAATTTTTAGAATTTATTACATTAAATTAGATGTAAGTGTTTGGTCAAACATGGAGATTTAAAAATATATCTAATAAAATATATAGTCAAATGAAGCATGTCCAATTCTAAATAAGATATATATTTAAGCTGTTGTTATAGCTTGAATTTGATTAGCATTTACTGTGACAATATTTGTGCTAGCGTTTGTCCCAGTACCTGTTCTAGTTGCAAAAGAAGCTAAATTAGTTGTAGCATTAAAGCTTGAAAATACAAGATTAGTAAGCGTAGCACCGCCTACGACTAAGGTTGGAACTGGTGTTCCAGGATCTAAGATTCTTAATAAGTCTGTAATCATCCTTTGTATCCCCCCCTTATTGCAATAAATTAAATATAAATTATAAATTTACATTTGATTTATTATATGTAAATTTCAAATAAGAGCTTGTACTATTTAATTATTTATTATAAAAACAAATATCGAGAATAATAATTATGTTGCTAAAAATGTATAGTATATATAGATTAGAAACAGAACAACTACTGCTCTTGTACAGTAGTTGTTCTGTTTACGGCAAGGTTTTTGAATGTATGTTTCATTGCATCAGTTCACTCTAATTATTGTTATTTTTTTCATATAGACAATTTACTTAAAGTAAGCTAATGAATATGATTTATTTGGTAGTTAATATAATCTTTATCTTAATTCTTTTCATAATATAATCATTACACATTGAAATCCTCTTCAGTTAATCACTGAAGAGGATTTTAAATCCATTATGCTAACAAGAAATTAAATGCTTGCCCGATACCATTTGAATTTTTGTATGATGAGCTTTTCTTAAGTTGACTTTTATTTAGTTATACACTGCCCTAGATAACTAGTAAAATAGTCAAAACTAATATAAAACTTTGTATAAAAATAACTGTATCAATATTAGTTGTAGTAGCATGAACATCTTTAGAATTTTCGATAATAATTTTATGATTGCTAGATTGTATAACTTTTGCAAGGAGTAAAACTTCGATTGTAATTAATCTTATTGAATTAGCATCCAAACCTATTAACGTTAGAATAAAGGTTAAAACCTGCAATAATGATTGTAAAATTATTGCTGTTTGTGTATCTGTGATAGAAATATTAACATTACAAGAATCTTTAACAACAACTATTGAATTGGAAATTTGCTTGCTTAGGATTTTTTGTATTGTTTCCGTTCCAATGAGTGCATTGCTATTAAAGTTCAACACTCCACCTCCCTTTTTAAGATATAATATATTAATATGAAAAAGAAAAAGTTTTGCTTGTATGCTTGTCCTTTTCAGGCAATGAAATTTAAAGATAGGGGTAGCTACTCCTAAAGTATCTATATAGTGCATCCATTAGATGGTTTTTCCTTAATAGTTATGTTCTTGTTTAAGAAACATAGCTTTTTAATTCTGATAAAGCTCATTATATAAACTAAAAGTGAGTAATTTATACAACCTAAAAACAGAAAAACCATTGCTTCTGTACAGTAGCTTTTCTCTACTTAGAACAGAAAATTTGGTGTGATTTATATAGAACCTTATAAACTAAATTGTTTTGAAAATTTTAATAGGACTAAACTTTTTTGGTTTTTACTATTCCATGGTTAATAATTTTAAAAAGGCTTCTATTTTTAAGAAGCCTTTTTGTTGCAGAAAAAATATGCATCAGAGTATTGTAAATTCTATAGACGTTTGTAAATTAACCTTATATTTGTATAAATGATATGGAAGTATAAAAATAGCTGTTATTAATTCCCTATAAACAATATTACAGTAAGGGTTATCTTCACTGATTAACAAGACACAGAACAGGACATTATAGTGCGAAAATTATTTCAAAGTGTAATAGCATCAATACGCTCACAATCAACTAAAAGAATACCATCATTCTTTCCCCAAAATGTAGCGAGACCAGTCTTAGGGTTAAATCCTACAAAATTCTGAACTTTTATTTGTGTACCATTTACTAAAAGGTTTTTAACCTTTTTTCCTTGGTGAAAAGTTTCTAAAAGGCTGCACACACTTTTAGAACTGTATTTTGAATTCAGATCAATATGATATACCTTCTGATTATGATTCTCGGCTATAGAACTAGAATTAAATATTTTGGGATTGGTAAAACGGTTAACAAAAATTGACATTTTAAGTTTCCCTTTCTTAGTTTGGATAATATCTGAATAGAGCGTCCTTTTAAATTAACAGAAGAGCTCTTTTACAAGCTCTTCTGCAGTTACACTGTTACACTATTATCTTATAATGCTACTCAATTCGAAGTGCTTGTATATCTCTACAATCTAAAACAATAATAGTTCCTGTCTCCGTTTCCACATCAACAAAAGTTGCACAGAAAGTATCCAAATTAAAGTTAGTAAAAATAAGGTCTTCCAGTACATTTCCGTTTAGAAATATATCAACTTGTGTCCCTGGTTGTAATCTTTCTAACTGATCACATACACATTTATGATCTCTGCCCATCCAAAACCCCTCCTTAAAGAAGAAAAATAAATTCACATTGCTATATATTATATGAAAAATATTAAACATTGAATGGACAAAGTATGGAGGGAAAATACCTATTTTTAGCTGTATATTAACATCAACACTAAACTTGTACATGATAAGCTTGTTTAGATAAAAAGGACCATCGAGATTAGAAACTAAACCTTAAAAGTTAGATACATTGCCTAAGTACCTAATGAGATCAAACTCTTTATCGTACGAGGCTCAACCCTTTTAATTTTATTCGTTTACAATTACAGTAAAGCTTGTAGATCTTCTAACTCTTGTTTAAATCGTTGCTCAATTTTCACCCCTCAAATATTCCACATCGTATTAAAATCTACATCTAAGCTCATATTTTCTGTATTATTTACCTTACCAATATCGATATAACGGTTTCTACAGATAGGAATAGATTACTAAAAGGGCAGGTTTAAGTCTGTGCTCTAAGTTATATAAGGTTATATATAGTTATTATGGCATAGAATAAGTGAATCAGGCTATTAGTCGCTCACTTTATGGAAGCAATTTAGATCAAGCATGAAATATAGAATTAATAAGAAAACTTATCCACACCTTTGTGGTTATCAGAGTTGTACGATGCTAAAAAGATAATTGCCTACTATTGAAAAATATTATGTATATATTCTATATAGTAATAAGTCTCCTTTATTGTATCTGCAAACATATATACAGTTAACATGATCATAAAATTTAATTATATAACAGAAAAAATGCTATCGATCTTTTAAAGTAGCTTCTTATTATGTAAGCAGAAAGAGTTATATTTTAAAGTAGCCGACCCATTTTACGGCTTATTAATATAATCTAATAGCCTATACTAAATTCTATAAGCGGCCTTTAATTTTATAAATGGAGTGATGGGAGCTCTATGTGTAGAATTGTAATCTTTGGGAATAGTTGTGCGGGTAAATCAACATTGGCTACTTCTCTCGGAAAGGACCTAATGATACCTGTTTATCATTTGGACTTATGGTTTCGTGATAAAAACATGCAAAGGATTAAACAGCTTCGTCGCCGAAGGCGCAAATTCAGAAGGCAATTAGACAAGGTAGTAGAGCAAAAAGAATGGATTATTGAGGGATGGGGGTATTTTGAAACTTACGATATACGTTTTGAGAAGGCTGATGTAATTATTTTTTTAGACCTTTCACCGGAAGAGTGTAAGAAACGTTTAATGAATAGAGAGAATTATAGAAAAAAAGATGGAACGGTTGATAAGAGAACCTTGAATAATCATTTACACAAAATTGATAAATTTCATCAAACAAACCGTCTTCTTATATTAGAGTTGTTTCAGAAATATGAAGGGACATATGAGAAAACCTTATTTCCTATTGTGAAAAAATTCAATTATGATCAGCTGATGACTGCTCTTAAAAATATAGTATCGTAGCAAATTTTCTTTATAAATAAAAATTATTGTTACCTCTTATACACAAAATATCAAATAATGTTTTCTTTTTCTAAATGTATTTTTGTATTTATTTTTGCTAATATTTTTAAGCCTTCATTTCTTCTTTTTCACTAAAAAACACCTTTACATTCAATGTTAGTTATTAAATGTGAAGGTGTTTTTATTTTGTGAAATTAGAGAACCGTGAATTACTTTATTGGCAATCAAAGGATCAGTTTCTATATCTTATTTTTTTCTCTTTTTAGAACAATCATCCCGAGATTTCTCTTTTTTTGTTTCAGAACAATCATCCTGTGATTTCTCTTTTTTCGTTTTAGAGCAGTCATTTTTTTGTTTGCGTTTTTTCTTTTTAAGACGTTTTCTTTTCCTTAGATTGTTGACTGGACGGCTAATTGGGGGTGTAGGTGTAGGCGCCCTTTCTACAGTAAATGTAACCGTAGCTTCACTTGATACCCCATCCGTATTTGTTACACGCACGACAGCAGTGTCCGTTCCTACAAAATTAGGGTTAGGAACATAAATAAATTCACCTGTTATTCGATCAACCAGCAACTGCCCGTTTTGTGGATTTTGAGTCACTTGATAAAACAATTGTAGAGAATTTGGATCTGTGGCGATAATTCGTCCTGTTGCAATAGTATTAACCAACAATCTAAACGTTTGGGCTGCTATGATAGGAGGCTGAGGTAACCTACCTACTATAACTGTAACTAGCACAATAGAGTCTGTGCCTAAATCGTCTCTTACTAATACTGTAAAGAAATCTGTTCCTATAAATCCGGAGTTTGGTTGATATACAAACCTCCCAGAAGCATCAAGGGTTACATTGCCATTAGCCGGTTCAGTAGTCAGTGTGTAATTTAATGGTCTTTGTAATAGATTTGTTGCTTGCACGCTGTCAATCACCTGTATCCCCTGAAGAGTAGTAAACGTATTACTGCCTGGTGTAATGATATTATTACTTGGAGTTGAATTAATAGTCACAACTGAGAATGCCTCTTGCCCAGTGTCATTCCTTACAACTACAACAAACTGATCTTGACCGACAAACCCTAAGTTTGAAGTGTAGGTGAATGTGCCGTCTGTATTTAAAATCACTACACCGTTTGCAGGCGGTGTTACCACTGTGTAGGTGAGGGGTCTTCCTAATGCATCAACCGCAATAATTTGACTTCCAATAATTTGACCTGTTGGAATTGTCAATTCCTGATCCTGTGTACTAATCGTATTATTTATTCCTTCAACTACAACGTTCACACTGCTCGTTGCAAACTGACCCAAATCATTTTGAACAAGTACGGTAAAGGAGTCAATACCGGTAAAACCCATATTGGGTGTATAAATAAATGTACCATTCGCATTAAAAACAATTGTTCCATTTGAAGGTAAATTATTTACTTGATATGTTAACGGCCTTCCTAGTGTGTCGGTTGCTGTAACTTGCCCTGTAACCGGTTGGTTTGCTTGCCCTCTCACTGTAAGAGGAGTAACTGTAATAATATCTTGATTTTCTTGAACCACTACTCGAACAATTCCAATGGCTGAATTTCCTCGATCGTTTTGGACAAGTACGGTAAAAGAGTCTATTCCAAAAAACTGAGGGTTCGGCGTGTATGTGAATGTGCCATCCGGATTTATTCTAACTGTTCCATTTAAAGGTGGCAGGTTCAATGAAAAGCGAAGAGGTCTTCCAAGAGAATCGGTAGCTATTACTGTCCCTGAGACACTCACATTTTGTTGGGTTTGCACTGTTACATCCTCTAGTGTAATAGTGCTCTGGGCTGGATTTATTATTATAATAACCGGTGCAATTGCTTGGCCTCCCTGATCATTCTGAATAAGCACATCAAACTGATCAATACCGCTTACACCTGGAGTTGGTGTATAGATAAAAGTTCCATCCTGGTTCACAATTGCTGTTCCGTATAATGGAGGAGTGTTAAGCGTGTAGGTTAACGGCCTGTTTAACTGATCGCGAGCTGATACTTGATCGTTTACTGACTGATTTTCCTCTGTTCGAACCGTCGTATTTGTCACTATAATTTGATTTACTAGTGGGTTAACAGTCACTTGTATGGTAGCTGTGGCGTTTAAACCAGTTTGGTTCTGAACAGCCACTGTAAATGACTCAGTTCCCACAAATCCTGAATTTGGTGTATACGTAAAGGTGCCATCCGGATTTAATACGACTATTCCATTTGGTGGTGTGCCAAGTAACGTATAGGTTAATGCTTCACCTTGAGGGTCAACTGCCTGCACTGCCCCTGACACTGGCTGTTCTTCAATTGTAGTCAAGGTTTGATCAGACACAATGGGTGCCCTTTCTACCGGTCCTTCCGTAACAATGGAAACAGTTGCAACAGCTGTATTACCGAGAACATCACTTACAAGCACTTGGAATTGATCTGTTCCAAAGAATCCAGCATTTGGTGTATAACTAAATGTGCCATCTGGGTTAACTAAGACAGATCCATTAATAGGATTAGACGTAAGTGTATAAAACAACTGATTTCCACTCAAATTTGTAGCACTTACTTGCCCAGAAACTGGTGCATTGAATAAAGTAGTTATTTCACTATTAACAACTGAAATTCTGTCTCCTACTACTACTGTCACAACAGCGTTAGCGATACTTTGGTTTCCAGCTGAATCTCTGACAACGATACTAAAGACATCTTCTCCGGTGAATCCAGGATTTGGTGTGTAAACTAAAGCACCATCTTGATTTAACACAACGGTTCCATTTGATGGGGAAATGGCTACAGCATAACTTAACGGAAAGCCCGCTGGATTCACAGTGGCAATAGATCCACTTACAGGTTGATTTGCTAAAGTAGTTAAAGTGAGCCCTTCAGCACTAATCGGTAAATCTTGAGACTGCACTTCCACGGTAATAGTTCCAAAACCTTGGTTTCCAAGAGTATCTCTGGCAAAAACAGAGAATGAATCTGTTCCTACAAAACTTGGGTTCGGCGTATAGGTAAAGGTGCCATCTGCATTAATAATGGCGGTACCATTAAGTGGCGATAAACTCAGCCCATATACTAGTGGATCACCTTCAGGATCAAAGGCAGGAATTTGCCCTGTTACAAACTGTCCCTGTACAGTCGAAATTGATAAATCTATAACGAGAGGTGGTTGATTTACTCGAATTACACTTATAGTCACAAGAGATTGTGCACTAGCTCCGCGACTATCCCTTACCTCTACTGTAAAAGAATCCAAGCCAATAAAATTAAAGTTTGGTGTATATAAAAATGTTCCATCTGCATTTACCACAGCTGTGCCGTTAAAGGGAGTACCAGATAAACTGAAAGTGAGTAAATTATCATCTGGATCTGTAGCGAACACTTGCCCATTGATTGCTACGTTTTCTATAGTCTGAAGAATAACATCACTCGTAACTGGCGAATCATTCATATCAATAACTGTAACATTTACAATAGACACTGCTGTAAGACCTGTTGAATCTTCTACAATAACTGTAAATAAATCTGGACCTACATAATTAGAATTTGGTAAATATACAAAACTTCCATCTGCATTTACTATAACGTTCCCATTTACTGGAGAGGTTCCTAAACGATAAGTGAGTGGATCCCCATTCGGATCGGTTCCTACTACCTGGCTGGTTACGGATTGGTTTTCAGGAGTAGTAATTGAATAATTCGGTACAGTAGGTGGCTGTTCAACTGGTATAACAACAACAAATACATTAGTAATAATAAATTGTCCAGTTGGATCAGCTATACGTACAGTGAACGTATCGTTTCCAGCAAAATTCTCATTTGGTATATAAGTGAACAATCCTTCTTGATTGATTATCGCTGTCCCATTAGTCGGTAGATCTTGTAAGGTGTATATTAGAGGGTCTCCATCTGGATCAGTTGCTACGATTTGGCCTGTAACTGGGATTTCTTCAAATGTAGTAACCGTAATAACATCTGGGCCTACTGGTGGATCATTTACTGGCAGAACTGTAATCGTGATTGTAGAAACTGCCGTTCCTCCCTGGCCGTCACTTACTACTACACTAAAGCTATCTATCCCATTGTAATTTTCATTTGGCGTATACGTGTAGGTGCCGTCTGGATTCACAATGACCGTTCCATTCACTGGACCTGTCAGTAACCCGTACGTCAATGGGTTGCCATCGACATCCGTTGCCACCACTTGGCTATTTAAAGTCGTGTCTTCATTGATTACAAACTCATAGTTTGGCACCACTGGCACATCATTCACTGGCGTAACCGTCACAAATACACTCGTCACTATAAATGCGCCCGATGGGTCGCTAATTAACACTGTAAACGTATCAGGACCATTGTAATTTCCATTTGGCGTATATGTGAAGGTGCCATCCGCATTGACCGCTGCCACGCCGTTTGTCGGAGGATCTTGTAAGGTGTACGTCAGGGCTTCTCCATCTGGATCGAATGCTGTGATTTGACTGGACACTGGTGTATCTTCATCTGTGACCAACGTTACCACCACTGGCCCTACTGGTGGATCATTTACTGGCAGAATCGTAATCGTGATGGTAGAAACAGCCGTTCCTCCCTGGCTGTCACTTACTATTACACTGAAGTTATCTACCCCATTGTAATTTTCATTTGGCGTATACGTGTAGGTGCCGTCTGGATTCACGACTACCGCTCCATTCGTAGGAGGCGCTGATAAAGCATAGATCAAGGAATCTCCATCAATATCACTTGCTGCTACTAGGCTATTTAATACTGTATCTTCATTTATTGTAAAGGTATAGCTTGGGACAACTGGTGGATCATTTACTGGTACAACGGCAATAAATACATCTGTAACGATAAAGCTGCCAGATGGATCACTAATGAGTACACTGAACGAATCGCTTCCTGTATAATTCGGATTTGGTGTATACGTAAAAGTACCATCGGCGTTGACTACTGCTGTTCCATTTCTAGGTGGATCTTGTAAAGTAAAGCTTAAGGAATCACCATCTGGATCAAACGCTGGCGTTTGCCCCGCAACCGTTGTATCTTCATTAGTGGTCACGGTAACGATATCAGGACCAATTGGTGGATCATTCACAGGGATAACTGTAATGGTGATGGTAGAAACAGCCGTTCCTCCCTGACCGTCACTTACGAGAACTGTGAATTGGTCAGTTCCATTAAAATTTGCATTAGGAGTATAAGTGTACATCCCGTCTAATCCTACGTTTACCGTTCCATTTGCTGGACTATTCTGTAACGAATAGACAAGCTGACTATTGTCAACATCCGTCGCAATTACCAGAGAGGTTACGGCTGTATCTTCATTGGTGGTCAACTGATAATTTGGAACAATTGGAGGATCGTTTGTAGGAAGAACTGTAACAACAACTGATGAAGTAGCATTTCCTCCCAAGTTATCAGTTATATATACCACGAAGGCATCTGAACCGTAAAAGTTCGCATTCGGTGTATACGTAAATACGCCTGTATTAGGATCGATTGTTACTATTCCATTAATAGGTGCATTTTCAATAGTATAAATAAGTGGGTTCCCACTTACATTAGTAGCGATCACTTGATTCGTTACTGGCGTATCTTCATTCGTAGAGATTTGCAAATCTTGTGTAGTCGTTGATCCATTTGTTTGTAGTACCGTCACAAATATATTTGACAGTGCGGTAGCTCCTTCTAGATCTGTTATTAATATAGTAAATTGATCGTTACCTATAAAGCCGGTATTAGGTGAATAGGTGAAGGTACCATCTTGACTTATAATAGCACTGCCATTGGCTGGACTTTGCTGAAGAGTATAGGTTAGTGTAATATTATCCGGGTCTGAAGCAGGTATGCTACTTGTAACAGGAAGATTAATAGTCGTTGTAACAGCCCTATCTCCCCCTACCGGCGGATCGTTTACGGGAACAATCGTTAAGGTTACAGTAGAAAGGGAAGTTCCTCCTTGACCGTCTGAGACTAACACACCGAAAGTATCCATTCCGTTATAATTCAGGTTTGGTGTGTAGGTAAATACGCCATCTGCCCCTAATACAACACTTCCATTTGCTGGAGGAGGATTCAGTAAAGTAAATGTCAATGGATCTCCATCCGGATCGAACGCTGGAATTTGATTTGTGAGAGTTGTATCTTCATTAATTGTAAATGCTAAATCAGCAGTAATTGGTGGATCATTTAAAGGTAGAACATTGATACTAACAGTGGAAACGGCTGTTCCTCCCTGGCCGTCTAAGACTAATACGGTAAATTGGTCCGTTCCATTAAAGTTTGCATTCGGTTGATAGCTGAACGTTCCATCTGGATTGACAACTGCTACCCCATTCGTTGGAGGATTTTGAAGCTGATAACTAAGAGGGTTTCCATCCACGTCGGTGGCAATGATCGCTCCGATCAAGGAACTATCTTCTTGCGTACTAAACGTATAATTGGGCACCGTTGGTGTATCATTGATTGGAGAGATAGTAATTGCAACTGTTGAAACCGCTATGCCTCCTTGACCGTCTGAAACTTGCACTGTAAATAGATCCGTTCCTGTAAAGTTTAAATTTGGTACATAGCTGAATGTTCCATCTGGATTTACTGAGACTACCCCGTGTGTTGGAGAATTTTGTAGAGTAAACGTCAATGAGTCTCCGTCCGGGTCCACCGCAATTATTTGATTGACTAACGTAGTATCTTCGTTAATTGTAAAATTTAAGTTAGATGTAATAGGTGGATCATTTAAAGGTAAAACATTGATACTAACAGTAGAAACGGCTGTTCCTCCCTGGCCGTCTGAGACTAATACGGTAAATTGGTCCGTTCCATTAAAGTTTGCATTCGGTTGATAGCTGAACGTTCCATCTGGATTGACAACTGCTACTCCATTCGTTGGAGGATTTTGAAGCTGATAACTAAGAGGATTTCCATCTACATCTGTCCCTACTATGGCACCTACTACTGGGCTGTCTTCTTGTGTACTGAACGTGTAGTTTGGCAC
>Ga0102589_1004821_pt1 | contig 12306 bp, 6 predicted proteins | sample AraplaMF_Col_mLB_FD_76858 | JGI IMG/M metagenome (GOLD analysis project Ga0102589, IMG submission 76858) | Arabidopsis root microbial communities from the University of North Carolina, USA - plate scrape MF_Col_mLB | ecosystem: Host-associated > Plants > Roots > Endosphere | place: USA... | reverse complement strand
CATTCGGTCACCGCGCTCGCGGTGGGCGAGGTGTTCAACTCGATCTGGGACTGCAAGCACCTCATCGAGAACCAGCTGATCGACTACATCCGCACCACCATCGTGCATGGCGGCGGCATCACGCACGTGCGCCGCATCGCCGACTTCGCCGCGCTGCACGCCGTGCGCACGGGCTTCCACGGTGCGACGGATCTTTCGCCGGTGTGCATGGGCGCGGCGCTGCACTTCGATACCTGGGTTCCGAACTTCGGCATCCAGGAATGGATGTTCCATTCGGACGAAACCAACGAAGTCTTCCCGCACGACTACGTCTTCCGCGACGGTCGCCTGCACGTGGGCGACACGCCCGGCCACGGCGTCGACATCGACGAGAAGCTGGCCGCGAAGTTCCCGTATGCGCCCAAGCAGCTGCCGATCGCGCGGCTGGAAGACGGCGCGATGTGGGATTGGTGACGGCATGAAACCGGCGCGCCGTTGGATTCTCGCCGCGTTGCTGGCTGCGTGCGCTGCTTCGGCGCACGCGGCCGGGCCCGTCCTGTTCGACTGGTTCGAGTACAAAGGCCACGACGCACCATTCGACGCACCGCGCAAGCCGGGTCAATACCTCAACCCGATCCTCGCCGGGTTCTATCCGGACCCGAGCATCGTGCGCGCCAATGACCGCTATTACCTGGTCAACTCGACGTTCGCGTACTTCCCCGGCATTCCGGTGTTCGAAAGTCGCGACCTGGTGCACTGGACGCAGATCGGCCACGTCATCGACCGGCCGACGCAGCTCGATTTCGACGGCCTGGGCATGTCGCGCGGAGTATTCGCGCCGACCATCGAGTACCACGACGGTACCTTCTTTGTGGTCAACACCTCGGTGGACGCGGGCGGCAACTTCATCGCCACCGCGAAGGACCCGGCGGGCCCGTGGTCGGATCCGATCTGGCTCAAGGGCATCGACGGCATCGATCCGTCGCTGTTCTTCGACGACGGAAAAGTATTCCTGATCAACAACGACGCGCCGGAAGGCAAGCCGCTGTACGAAGGCCATCGCGCGATCTGGATGCAGCAGCTCGACGCGAAGACGCTGCAGCCCTTCGGCCCGCGCAAGGTTCTGCTCAACGGCGGCATGGACCTGTCGAGCAAGCCGATCTGGATCGAAGGCCCGCACATCTACAAGCGCGATGGCTGGTACTACCTCGTCTGCGCGGAAGGCGGCACCAGCGTGCAGCATTCGCAGGTCGTCGCGCGCAGCCGCGATATCTGGGGCCCGTACACGCCGTACGAGCACAACCCGATCCTGACGCAGCGCGATCTTCCGGCGGATCGCCCGGATGCCATCGGCAACGCGGGCCATGCCGACCTCGTGGAGGCGGCCGACGGCACGTGGTGGGCGGTGTTCCTCGCCAGTCGCATGTATGGCGGGGTGCACTACAACACGGGTCGCGAAACCTTCCTGCTGCCGGTGCAATGGAAGGACGGCTGGCCGACGATCCTCGCGCACGGCACGCGCATTCCCCAGGTCGTCGATGGCCCTTCGTTCTTGAAGCGCGAAGCGACCCAGGCGCCGCTGAGCGGCAACTTCACCTGGCGCGACGACTTCGACAAATCAAAGCTGGACGCGACGTGGATGTTCGCGCGCGTGCCGAAGTCGCAGTGGGCGGACACCCGCTCGCATCGCGGCATGCTTGCCATCCATCCGCTGCGCGCCGGGCTCGACACGCTGGGCAATCCATCCTTCCTCGCACGCCGGCAGCAGCACCTGGCCTTCGGGGCGAGCACGTCGCTCACGGTGCCGGTCGAAGCAGACACCGAAGCCGGCCTGGCCGCGTTCCAGAACGAGAAGCACTGGCTCGCTTTCACCGCGCGCCGTGAAGGCGATGGCGTGACGCTGACGCTGCGCAGGCAGCTCAAGGATGCGAACGAAACGCTTGCGACGGCGACGTTGCCGGCGAAGACGAAGCAACTCAAGCTCAAGATCGAGGCGAATGCGGGCGCCTACGCATTTGCGTACGACGCCGGCAACGGCTGGACGTGGTTGAAGCAGGACGTGGACGGGACGGTCCTGAGTACCGATGTCGCCGGTGGCTTCATCGGCGCGACGGTGGGGCCGTATGCGCGAATCGTGCAGGACAACTGAGGAGCGGCTTCAATGGAACGGATGGACCTCATGGGCAAGCCGTCTGCGGCGGGCCCTTCGACGCACACGGGCCTCGCGCTCGCGCTGCTGCTCGCGCTGTGCGCGCCTACGCTGGCCGTGCATGCGGCCGATGCGAAGCCGGGCGACAAGCCCTGGCTCGATACATCGCGCAGTTTCGAGGAGCGTGCGGCGGACCTCGTTTCGCGCATGACGCTGGATGAGAAGGCCGCGCAGATGCAGAACGCCGCGCCGGCCATCGACCGCCTGGGCGTTCCCGCGTACGACTGGTGGAACGAAGCGCTGCACGGCGTCGCACGAGCCGGCGGGGCGACCGTGTTTCCGCAGGCCATCGGCATGGCCGCGACGTTCGATGTGCCGCTGATGGCGCGCACCAGCGAAGCGATCAGCGACGAAGCACGCGCCAAGCACCACGAGTACGAGCGCCAGAACCAGCGCGGCCGCTACCAGGGCCTCACGTTCTGGTCGCCGAACATCAACATCTTCCGTGATCCGCGCTGGGGGCGCGGGCAGGAAACCTATGGTGAGGATCCGTACCTCACATCGCGCATGGGCGTGACGTTCGTGAAGGGCCTGCAAGGCGACGACCCGAAGTACCGCAAGCTCGACGCCACCGCCAAGCATTTCGCCGTGCACAGCGGCCCGGAGGCGGACCGCCACACCTTCGATGCGAAGCCGACCGAGCGCGATCTTCGCGAAACCTACCTGCCTGCATTCGAAGCGCTGGTGAAGGAGGGCGACGTCGATGCGGTGATGGGCGCCTACAACCGCGTCTACGGCGAATCGGCCAGCGCCAGCAAGTTCCTGCTGCAGGATGTGCTGCGTGGCGAGTGGGGCTTCAAGGGTTACGTGGTCTCGGACTGCTGGGCCATCGTCGACATCTGGAAGCACCACAAGATCGTCGCGACGCCGGAAGAAGCGGCCGCGCTTGCCGTGAAGAACGGCACGCAGCTGGATTGCGGCGACACCTACCTGCCGTCGCTTCCGGTCGCGGTGCGAAAGGGGTTGATCTCCGAGAAGGAAGTCGATGCCGCGCTGACGAAGCTGTACACCGCGCGCATGCGCCTTGGCATGTTCGATCCGCCCTCGCAGGTGCGCTGGGCGAGCATTCCCTATACGGCCAACCAGTCGCCCGAACACGACGCGCTGTCGCGCAAGGTCGCGCAGGAATCGATCGTGCTGTTGAAGAACGACGGCGTACTGCCGTTGTCGCGCGATCTCAAGCGCATCGCCGTCGTCGGCCCGACCGCGGACGACACGATGGCGCTGCTGGGCAACTATTACGGCACGCCGGCCGCGCCGGTGACGATCCTGCAGGGCATTCGCGAGGCCGCACCGGGCGCGAAGATCGTGCACGCGCGCGGCGTCGACCTGGTGGAAGGCCGCGACGACCCGGCGGCGAATCCGCTGATCGAACCGCAATACCTGCGTCCGGAAGCCGGTTCGACCGAACGTGGCCTGCGCGGCGAGTACTTCCGCAATCGCGAACTGAAAGGCAAGCCGACGCTGGTGCGCGTGGATCCGCAGATCGGCTTCCGCTGGGACCGCGGATCGCCGACCGACAACCTGATGGCGCGCGGCGAAGCGCAGGGCGGGCAGGACATTCCTGCGGACGACTTCAGCATCCGCTGGAGCGGACAGCTGCTGCCTCCGGTGACGGGCACCTACCAGCTGGAAGCGGCCGGTAACGACGGCGTGCGTCTGTATGTCGACGACAAGCTGGTGATCGACCACTGGCAGAACACCGATCGCCTGCATGCCGAACATGCCGACGTGCAGCTCGAAGGCGGGCGTGCGTACAGGATCCGGCTGGAGTACTACGAGCGCGAGCGCGACGCCGGCGTTCGCCTTGCCTGGCGGATGCCGGGCGCGAAGCCGCCGTTCGAGGAAGCCGTGCAGGCCGCGCGCGATTCGGACGTGGTGATCTTCGTCGGCGGTCTTACCGGCGATGTCGAAGGCGAGGAGATGACCGTCAACTATCCCGGCTTCGCTGGTGGCGACCGCACGGACATCCGCCTGCCCGACACGCAGCGCAAGCTGCTCGAAGCGCTGCACGCGACGGGCAAGCCGGTGGTGATGGTGCTGACGGCCGGCTCCGCCATCGCCGTGGACTGGGCGAAGCAGAACCTGCCGGCGATCGTGATGGCGTGGTATCCGGGCCAGCGTGGCGGCAACGCGGTCGCCGACGTGCTGTTCGGCGATGCCAATCCCGCGGGCCGCCTGCCCGTCACGTTCTACAAGGCGGACGAGAAGCTGCCCGCGTTCGACGATTACGCGATGCGCAATCGCACCTATCGCTACTTCGAGGGCGAGCCGCTGTATCCCTTCGGCCACGGCCTGTCGTACACGACGTTCGCGTACTCGGGCCTGGCGCTCGATCGCGCGAAAGCCACCGCGACGCAGCCGGTGAAGGCGACGGTGCAGGTGAAGAACACCGGCAAGCGCGCGGGCGATGAAGTGGTGCAGCTGTACCTGCACCCGGTCGATCCGAAGCAGGAGCGTGCACGCAAGGAACTTCGTGGCTTCCAGCGCGTTCATCTGGAGCCCGGCGAATCGCGCGAGGTGAGCTTCACGATCACGCCGGCGCACGATCTGCGCACCTGGGACGAAGCGCGTGACGCGTACACGGTGGACCCGGGTGCGTACGAAGTGCAGGTCGGCGCGTCGAGCGCGGACGTGCGTGTGAAGAAGACACTGACCGTAACGAAGTAACGCATCACGGTCGTCATCCCCGCCCGTGCGGGGATGACGGCTTCAAGAGACATTCCCGAAATTCCAACCCCGCAGTACGACATGACCGAACGCCGACTCAGCAACGACACGCTTCCCACGCTCGCGCCCCAGATCCAGCGCCCGGACTACGACCGCAACGCCACCCGCATCGGCATCGTCCATATCGGCGTGGGCGCGTTCCATCGCGCACACCAGGCGGTCTATATCGACGACCTGCTCGCACACGACCCGGACTGGGCGATCTGCGGCGTGTCGCTCAACAGTCGCGACGTGCGCGATGCACTCGCACCGCAGGACGGCCTGTACACGCTCGCATTGCTGGGCGAGCAGCCGCGCCTGCGCGTGATCGGCGCGTTGCGCGAGGTCATCGCCGCGCGCGAACAGGGCGAGCGCGTGCTTGCACGACTGTCCGATGCCGATGTCCGTCTGGTCACGCTGACCATCACCGAGAAGGGATACTGCCTGTCGGCGGGCGAGCTCGACTTCGCGCATCCGGATATCGCGCACGACGTGATCTATCCGACGACGCCGGTCAGCGCCATCGGCTACCTCGTCGAAGGACTGCGCCGCCGCAAGGCGCAGCGGTTGCCGCCGTTCACCGTGCTCAGCTGCGACAACCTGCCCGATAACGGCGGCAAGCTGCGTCGTGCGGTGGTGGCCCTGGCGCAGCGCATCGACCACGACCTGGCGTGCTGGATCGCCGAGAACGGCGCATTCCCGCGTTCGATGGTGGACAGCATCACGCCGGCCACCGATGACGCGTTGTGCGCGCGCGTGTCGGATGCGCTGGGGTGCGTGGATGCGTGGCCGGTGCAGCGCGAGGCTTACACGCAGTGGGTGGTGGAGGATGCGTTCTGCAATGGACGCCCGCCACTGGAACGCGCGGGCGTGACGATGAGCGACGATATCGCCGGCTACGATCGCGCCAAGCTGCGCCTGCTCAACGCGCCGCATTCGGCGCTGGCCTACCTGGGTTCGCTGATGGGCATCGAAACCGTCGCGCAGGCGATGGCGACGCCCGTGCTCGCACGGTTCGTCGAGCGGCTGATGCGCGAGGCGATCGTGCGCAACATCGCCGCGCCGAGCGGGTTCGATGCGCAGCGTTATGTCGATGCGATCCTGGAGCGATTCCGCAATCCCGCGATCCAGCACCGGCTGTCGCAGATCGCATGGGACGGCTCGCAGAAGATCCCGGTGCGCCTGCTGGGCACCATCACCGACGCGTTGGAGGCCGGACATCCGATCGACCTGCTCTGCCTGCCGGTGGCGGCATGGCTGCAGTTCGTACGCCGCCAGGCGCGAGGCGGTGTCGAACTGGCCGATCCGATGGATGCGCTGCTGTCGCACATCGGTCGGACGACCACGGGCGATGCCGCGCACGATGTCGCTGCGTTCCTCACGCTGGACGCCGTGTTCGCGCCATTGTCGGAGGATGCGCGTTTCGTGGCCGCGCTTCGTCGCGCGTACGCGGCGCTGGGTGACGGTTCACCGGCCGCGGTAATCGCCGCCCTGGCGTAGGCCAACGTCCATTGCCCTTGTAGCCCGGGTAAGCGAAGCGCACCGCGCCCGGGGCAGATCAGTCGTAAGGTCTACGAACGCGCCGCAGCGCGTCGCACGGGTGAACTGTGAGCCTTCGCTTTTGTAGCGCCCTCCGGTCACGCAGACCCGGGTGCGGCCTGCGGCCTTACCCGGGCTACAAAAGCCTTGCGCGTGCCCGCCTAGGGCGCGAAGCCCAGGCCTGCGACGTTCACCCGCACGCGCGCCACGAATGCGTGCGAGGTCAGGAACAGCGTGCGGCCGTCCTCGCCGAAAGCGCAGTTGGACACGCGCGCGCCGGTTTCGATCATGCCCAGTCGCTTGCCGGCGGCGTCCATCACCAGCAGGCCGCCCGGCGCGCTGGCGAACAGATGCCCGTCGCGCGAGATGCACAGCCCGTCCGGCGCGCCCTCGGCTTTCGCCGCAAGATCGGAGGCGTCGGCGAACATGCGGCCTTCGTGCACATCGCCGCTCGCGTCCAGCCGGTACGCCATCCACACCGGGTGGTCGCGGTCGGAATTGGCGACGTAGAGCGTGCGTTCGTCGGGCGACAGCGCGATGCCATTGGGGAACTTCAGCGCGCCTTCGAGCAGGTGCACCGACCCGTCCGTATCCACGCGATACACGCCGTTGACCGGCTGCTCCTTGAGCGGTGAGTCGTCGATGCCCTTCAGGCCGTACGGCGGGTCGGTGAAGAACACCACGCCATCGCTGCGACGGGCGATGTCATTGGGGCTGTTGAAGCGCTTTCCTTCGAACGTCGCGGCGAGCGTGGTGCGCTGCTTCGTCGCAGGATCGAAACGCGCGATCAGGCGCGAGCCGGAATCGGCCAGCAGCACCGTCCCGCCGGGCTCGGCTTCCAGGCCGTTCGCGCCGGCTTCGCGCAGGCCTGCGGTGTCGCTGCCTGCATACCCGGAGGGTTTGAGGAACACCGCTGCGCCTTCGCGCGGCGACCATCGATGCATGGTGTTCGCGGGGACATCGTCGAAGAGCAGGTAGCCGCCCTTGGCGACCCACGCCGGGCCTTCGGACCATTCGAAGCCTTCGGCGATCTTCTCGATGCGTGCGTCTTTCGGCACGAGTGCATGGAACGCCGGGTCGAACGCGACGATGCGGCCGATGCCTTCGGGCGACGTCGCGCCGGCCGTTGATGTGCAGGCGACGGCGAGCAGGCAGGCCATCAACAGCACGGGCACACGCGGGAGACGCAGCGGCATGGTGAATCCTCCTAGGTCAGCGATTTGCCCCACTGCAAGCAGGGGGAGGGGAAGAACGCGCGCCGCCCGGATGTGCGGCGCACGATGCATCAGTTGCAACCCTCGCCGCAGGGTACCCGCAGCACCGCATCCAGCGCAGGCTTGGGCTGGCGCGCGCGATCGAACAGCAACGGGTAGTTGATGCGCCCCGGCACGGGGTAATCGTTCTTCCACGACATCCCGTCGTGCACGCCCCACAGGCTCACACGGTCGATCACATCGCGCTTGCGGTGGAACAACGCGAACAGTTCGGCATAGCGGTCGCTCAATCGCTTCTGCACGTCGGGCGGCAGGCCGTCGCGATACGGGTCCAGGTAACGCTTGAACTCCGGAAGCTGGAACTGCGGATGCGCCATCACCGTGCCGATGACCTGGCCTTCTCGTGTCAGCGGCAGCACGTCCACGTCCAGTTCGGTGATCATCACTTTGACGCCCAGTGCGGCGTAGGCATCGATGGCGGCCTCGATGTCGGCGATCGAGGGATAGTCCAGGCCCCAATGCCCCTGCATGCCGATGCCGTCGATGCGCACGCCCTGCGCCTGCAGCTGCTTCACCATGCGCACGATGCCGTCGCGCTTCTGCGACCGCCAGGTGTTGAAGTCGTTGTAGTACAGCTGCGCATCCGGCGCGTAGCGATGCGCGAACTCGAAGGCGTGCTTCACGAGCGTGTCGCCATCGCCGACGCTGCGCACCCAGGTCGTGTCGCGATACTGGCCGTCCTCGCCCATCACTTCGTTGACGACGTCCCACGCATCCACGCGCCCCTTGTAGCGGCCGGCGACCTTCTCGATGTACGCGCGCATGCGTTCGATCTGGGCCTCGCGCGTGTTCGGCTTGCCATGCGCATCCTGGAAGAACCAGTCCGGCGTCTGGTTGTGCCAGACCAGCGTGTGGCCGATGACGTACATGCCGTGCTTGCGGCCGAAGTCGACGAACGCGTCGGCGGCGGCGAAGTCGTACACGCCGGGCCTGGGGTTGACGACTTCCGCCTTCATCACGTTCTCGGCGGTGATGGCGTTGAAGTGCTGGATCGTCAGTGCCTGCGAGGTCGCATCGCGACCGGAGACGATGTCGTCGTTCACCGCCACGCCCAGCCGGAAGTCGTCCGCGTACGCGGCTTTCAGCGTCGCAGCGGGCTGCTTGGCGAAGCCCGCGGGGGCGAAGGCGAGGGCGCCGGTGAGCATCGCCGCGCGCAGCGTGCGAAGGGTCTTTCGTGAGGTCATGGTTGTTCCTGTGCGCGGCTTTCGAGGGTGATGTGTGCGCTGTTCAACCCGTCCGCGTCGGCGCGCAGGGTGATCGTGCCCGGCTTGCCCGGAACGCCGCGCACGATCGCGAGCGCAAGCCCGCTGAACGCGCGGCGTTCGTGCGAGGGGAATGCCTGCATGTCCGTCGGATCGCCGTTGTCGGTCGCGACGATCTCGCCCGGTCCTTCGAGGGTGAAGCGGATGCGCTTGTTCGCCGTCGGCACGGGATTGCCGGTGCGATCGAGCACGCGAACGGTGACGAAGGACAGATCGCGGCCATCGCTCGTGATCGCGCTGCGATCGACCCTGGCCTCGATCGCCGCAGGCGTGCCAGCCGTGCGCGCCGATGCGCTGGCCCATGGTTTGCCAGCCTTGTACGCCTGAACGCGTATCTCGCCCGGCTGGTAGACCACGTCGTCCCAGCGCAGTCGATACTCGAACGGCGCCTTTTTCTTCCGGCCTTGCGAGACGCCGTTGACGAACAGTTCGGCTTCATCGCCCGAGGTGAACACGTGCACCGGCGTCGTCTGACCTTCGCGGCCCGGCCACGTCCAGTGCGGCAGCAGGTGCACCATCGGCACGTCGGGCAACCAGCGAGCCTGGTACAGGTAGTAACGATCCTTCGGGAAGCCCGCGAGATCGACGATGCCCGAGTACGAACTGCGCGAGTCGTAATAGGGCGTTGGCTCGCCGAGGTAATCGAAACCGGTCCACACGAACTCGCCCGCGACGAACGGGTGCCGGTCCAGGCTTGCGAACACCTTGTCCGCGCTGGAACCGAAATCCACCGCGTGCAGCTCGTATGCGCTGACCTGGCGGATCTTCGAATCGCCGCCGCTGCCATCGCGCACCGGTGCGCTGTTCTTGCTCGTTACCGGAAACAGGTACACGCCGCGGCTGCTCAGCGCCGATGCGGTTTCCGTGCTGACGATGGCCTTGTCGGGAAACGCCGCATGGAACGCGTCGTACTGCGGCTTCGTGCGGATGCGCTCCGTGCCTTCGAACTCCGGCTCCTGCCGTATGCCTTCGCCCTGGTAATTCAGGCCGATGACGTCGAGCTCGCGCGGCAGCGGCATGTCGGGCTTGGCCCAGTTCATCGCGTTGACGGTCGGGCGCGTCGGGTCTTCCTCGCGCACGATCGCATGCAGCGTGCGCGCGATGGCCGCGCCTTCCTCGCCCGTGTACTGCTCGCCGACTTCGTTGCCAACGCCCCACAGCACGATGGACGGATGATTGCGGTCGCGGCGCAGCATCGCGCGCAGGTCGGGCTCGTGCCAGTCGGGGAAGACCAGGTGGAAGTCGAGCGGGGTCTTCTTGCGTTCCCACGAATCGAAGATCTCATCCACGACGAGCAGGCCCATCGCATCGGTGAGTTCCAGCAGCTCCGGCGCCGGCGGGTTGTGCGCCATGCGCACGGCATTGGCGCCCATGTCGCGCAGGATCCGCAGCTGTCGCTGCGCCGCGCGCGCGTTGAACGCCGCGCCGAGCGCGCCCAGATCGTGGTGGTTGTTCACGCCACGGATGGCGATGCGTTCGCCGTTGACGACGAGGCCGTGATTCGGGTCGAAAGCGATCGTGCGGATGCCGAAGGGCGTCTCCACGCGGTCGATCACGCGACCGCCGCTCGATACGGTGGTGACGGCGACGTAGCGGTTGGGCTGCTGCGTCGGCGGTGGACCCCACAGGCGCGGGTTCGCCAGCGTCGTCGAGGCGGTGAGGGTGGTGGACGACTTCGCATCGATGCGCGCGCGCGAGCTGTCGATGCGTGCGACCGCGGCGCCCCGCTTGTCACCGTGCGCATCAAGCTCGAACACCTGCGTGCTCGTGGTCACGTCGGTGGCGCGCGTCGAATCGTTGTCGATCGAAACGTCCAGCGTGATCGTCGCCGCATCCTTCGTCACCTTCGGTGTCGTGATGCGCGTGCCCCAATGCGCGACATGCACCGGATCGGACCTCACCAGCCACACGTTGCGATAAAGGCCCGCACCCGGATACCAGCGTGCCGACTCCGGCGGGTTGTCCAGTCGGATCGCGAGCTGGTTCTGGCCGCCGGGTACGACGTAAGGCGTGAGATCCACGCGCCAGCCGTTGTAACCGTACGGCCAGCCGCCGACGAGATGACCGTTGAGCCAGACCGTCGCGTACGACATCGCGCCGTCCACATCGAGGAACACCGAACGGCCCGCATCGTCCGCGGGTATGTCGAGCGTGCGGCGATACCACGCCGGTCCCCACGTCTGCAGTCGACCCATGCCGCCGTACGGACCGTCCTTGAGGAACGGACCCGCGATGGCCCAGTCGTGCGGCACCGTCACCTTCGTCCACGCGCGATCGTCGAAGTCGCGCTGCACGAACGTCACGTCGGCTCCGGGATTTCCGGCGGGACGCGCGTGGCGCTTCGCGGGATCGCGGATCAGCGGATTCGCGGTCGGCCGGATCCACGGCTTGAGCACGTGTTCGCCGTGCGCCTGTACTTTCGCTGCCGCATCGGGGCGCGCGTCGGCATCCTTCCCGTCGGCGCTTTGCGCGATGTCGGGGCGGACGTCGTAATCGAGCCCCGTGACGCCGGCAGGGTCGCCCTTGTGGAAGCGCCAGCCGGTGTCGAGGAGGGTGCGCTCTCTGCTGGCGACGCCAGGCGATGCGGTGGCCACGTTCATCGACACGACAAGCGCAATGCACGTGCACAGCAAGGCGATGGCGCGCACGCGCCGGACTCGCCGCGATGCGGCTTCGCACCCCTCCCCAACCCTCCCCTGCAAGCAGGGGAGGGAGTCAGGGCGCAGCACGCGCAGCCACCTCACAACCGGTACGCCTTCTTCGGCAACCGGTATGCCAGGTCGATGGCCACTTCCACGGCTTCATCCTCGTCCATGCGATGTTCGGTCACCAGCTTGGCGAGGAACGCGCAATCGATGCGTCGCGCCACGTCGTGTCGCGCGGGAATGGAGAGGAACGCGCGCGTGTCGTCGTTGAAGCCGATGGTGTTGTAGAAGCCGCCGCTGGCGAGCGTCTGCTCGCGGAAGTGCCACATGCCTTCGGGCGCGTCATGGAACCACCACGCCGGGCCGAGGAACAGCGTCGGGTAGTGCCCCGCCAGCGGCGCGAGTTCGCGGCTGTAGGTGCTTTCATCCAGCGTGAACAGGATGACGTTGAGGCGCGGATCGTTGCCGAAGCGGTCCAGCAGCGGCTTGAGCGCGTGCACGTACTCGGTGCGCAGCGGGATGTCGGCACCCTTGTCGCGTCCGTAGCGGTCGAACAGGCCGGCGTTGTGGTTGCGGAAGCAGCCCGGATGGATCTGCATCACCAAGCCATCGTCCAGGCTCATCGACGCCATTTCGGTGAGGATCTGCGCACGGAACAGTTCGGCCTGCGCCGGCGTGGCCGCGCCACG
>Ga0102589_1004819_pt1 | contig 12310 bp, 14 predicted proteins | sample AraplaMF_Col_mLB_FD_76858 | JGI IMG/M metagenome (GOLD analysis project Ga0102589, IMG submission 76858) | Arabidopsis root microbial communities from the University of North Carolina, USA - plate scrape MF_Col_mLB | ecosystem: Host-associated > Plants > Roots > Endosphere | place: USA... | reverse complement strand
CTTGTAAGGTCATTAAAATGTTCGTTTAATTCATTTAAAGTATATAATTCTTTATTTTTACGAAGAGTTGCAAGTAGCCTTACTGCGAGATTTTCCCATAGGATCTTTGAGGAAATTTTACATTCCTCGCTTATAATAGTAATCATGGGTGTTAAATTTTGAGCAAAAATGCGATTTTTCCAACAGTCGTCAAAAAGTTTTGTTGGATTTTCTTCAATTAGCAATTTAAATGATGTTACATCTAATCGAGCTGTAGACCACCAATCAATTTTTTTCTTTTGCAGTCCATAATAATCAAGACTTGAAGCTGCTACTAAAATAGCATAACGTTTTAAAAATAAAGAACCCGCTACAGATAAGGAAGAAGTATTTAAATAATTTCCATACTGTTTAATGATTGGTAGTAAAGTATCTTTATTCAATAATTGATGTACAGGAACACCTTGAGGTGAGGGGTGCTTTTCCACGCCATAAGGTTCTAAATTCATTTTAAATACCTTCCTTTTCCTTTCGGGATACATAATGGAGTTCCAAAAAAATGATCCTCCGAAACGGTTACTTCCATCCCAATTACTTCTTGAACCATTTCTACTGTCTAATTATGAATTGCAACTATATGGTCCGCGTAGCGACAGAACCATAACAATTGTTCTATGTTCTAAGCGATTTAATTCAAATTGATAAGGTGCACAATACACTTTGGTGTTCCTTCAATTGTCGTTGTACCAAGAATATCTCTACATGCTACTTATACAAATGGCACTGCAAATATTGTGAAGAATAATAGTAAATACTTATTAGTTATCATTTCTTTAGTTAATAATGATTTTCATTTTCAGTTAGGATTGTAATATATATTATATTCAAAAACAAGGAAAAACTTGTTTTTTGTTTCTATATGTTGAAATTTAACTTGTCCTGTAACACTTAATTTGATATAGAGATTTTGTATCACATTGAATACAATTTTTATTTTTGCTATAGTGTTTGGAAAATTAGAGAAAGGGGAGTGCAGATCATAAAAGGGATTTTAGACGTAAAACAATTAACAGATTTATCAAATGAACAGTGTGAAATTATTTTAGGTGTGGCACAAAATCTTCAATTAATAGCTGACCTTTCTCAAGCAGATATTTTTATAGATTGTCTTTTGAAAGAAGATAACGCCTCTTTAATCGTAGCTGAGGCAAAGCCTACTACGATAGCATCTTTATATAAAAATAGTATGCTAGGTCAGATCGCATTTGAAGAAATGGAGCCGGGTGTATTATTTAGTTTAAAAACCGGGAAGCCAATTTTTGGATCAAGGGGAATTACGGAAGAGCGTGGAATAATGCAGCAAGATATTGTTCCTATAAAAGACTCGCATGGGGATACCATTGCGGTATTAATAAAAGAAAGAGATATCTCACAAGTAGTGCAGACTGAAAAAAATATAGAGCGGTTTATGAAGGCGACTAATAGTGAAGACAAGCAACGAGTCTTTCAAGGCATTGTCGTTCAGGAAATTCATCATCGTGTTAAAAATAATTTACAGGTTATTTCCAGTTTGCTGCGATTACAAATGCAACGTACTTACTCGGAAGAAGTGGCTGAGGTATTTCATGACAGTATATCTCGTATATCTAGTATGGCTTTAGTTCATGATTATTTGGCCCAGCGTGGAATTGAGGAGGCAAATATTAAGTTATTAATACAAAAAATTTCTACTTTGTTAGTTTCTTCGTCTATTATTCCTGGTCAACATATTGATGTGTCTGTAGAAGGGGAATCTGTATTCTGTCCTTCAGATCAAGCAACAGCCGTAGCACTGATTGTCAATGAGTTAGTTCAAAATAGCATAAAACATGCTTTTCCTACACGAGATTATGGGAAAATTGATATAAATTTGAGAAGGAAAAAGCATATGGTTACTATTACAGTAATGGATGATGGATATGGAATTGGTGATCCTTTTTCTATAGGGGATCTGTCATCTTTAGGATTGCAGCTTGTAGATATGTTAGTTGAAGAAAGATTGCAAGGAGTTCTATCATTCCCTGTTTCTGAGAAAGGGACAAAGGTTTCAATAACCTTTCCGATAGTATCTACCGAAGTTACTTAATACTAAATGTCACTGAGTTTACTGATGCTGATATTGTTTTCGAACTATTTACAAAATATTAGCGAGTAGTGTAGAATGAATTAAAATAATAACTGAGGCAAAGGCGCCTTTCACGCCCGAAGAAAATTTTCTTCAGGGATATGTGAAAGCGCTTTTTTTTTGTTTGCTTGCAATCTTTAACATAATAAAAAGGGGTGTTAAATGATGAAATTGTCTTGCGTAGTAAAGGGAACTCATTATACGTTTTCGTCGGTAAGGGAGGTACTTGCAAAAGCCAGTGAAGCGAAATCCGGGGATGTGATGGCGCGTGTGGCAGCAGAATCATCACTTGAACGTATGGCAGCAAAAGTAGTACTTAGCGAGATGCAGCTAAAAGAAATTTATGAGAATCCGGTTATTCCGTATGAAATCGATGAAGTAACACGTTTGATTTATGATGATATTAGCGACACGATTTACAAGGATATTCAAAGTTGGACTGTCGGTGAACTGAGAAATTATATTCTGTCATCTGATACAGGTACAGATAAATTATTGAAACTTTCAAGGGGATTAACAAGTGAAATGATTTCAGCAGTTGCTAAGCTAATGTCAAGCATTGATCTTGTACTTGCTTCACAGAAAATGAAATATCAAGCACATTGTAATACGACAATCGGAGAGCCTGGTCGTTTAGCATTCCGTTGTCAGCCCAACCATCCAAATGATGTTCCAGAAGGCATTTTGTATTCAATAAAGGAAGGGTTGTCCTACGGAGCGGGTGATGCAGTTATTGGTATTAATCCGAATGTGGATACAATTGAATCCGTCAAAAAACTTTTGACACTTTCACATGAATTTATTGAGAAATGGCAAATTCCAACCCAAAATTGTGTATTAGCCCATATAACAACACAAATGGAAGCTTTAAAGCAGGGGGCACCTATCGCTCTAATGTTTCAAAGTTTAGCAGGTACTCAAAAAGGGAATGAAGCGTTCGGTATATCTACAAAAATTCTTGATGAGGGCTATGAGATGATGGCTCGATATGGTACATCAGCAGGCCCAAACTTTATGTATTTTGAAACTGGACAAGGTTCGGAAGTTTCTTTAAATGCTGACTTTGGGGTAGATATGCAAACGCTTGAATCAAGAAGCTACGGTTATGCACGTCACTGGAAGCCTTTCATGGTTAATACCGTTTCTGGCTTTATTGGACCGGAGACACTTTATGATGGACGTCAGCTAATTAGAGCGGATCTCGAAGATGGATTTATGGGGAAATTGCATGGCTTACCAATGGGTATTGCTCCAACTTACACAAATCATATGGATGCCGATCAAAATGATCAGGAAGTAGCCGGTATTATAACGGCAGTTGCAGGAGCAAATTTTTACATGGGCGTACCGGGCGGAGACGATGTTATGCTGAATTATCAAGATACAAGCTATCACGATGATGCTAGTTTACGTGAGATTCTAGGGTTACGACCACTTCGAGAATTTGAAAAATGGTTGGAGCATATGGGCCTAATGGAAAATGGAAAGTTGACAAAACGTGCAGGAGATCTATCAATTTTTGATTGAGGAAGGAGGAGTAAAATGGATATTCAAGATATTGTTCAAAGAGTAGTAGAAGAAGTAAAGAAAAACATGAATTCGCCAAAAAACGCCGCCAATCAAAATAAAGAAGAAATCATTTATTTTCCTGAAGAACGTTTACAAGGGGTAGACACGCCGCATAACGCCGCATCTATTGAGCGAGCACAAAGTATTACACCTGCTCGTATAGGTATTGGTCGAACTGGCACTCGTATGTTGACGACAAGCTATTTGCAATTTTTAATTGACCATGCAGCTGCACAGGATGCTGTATTAAGAGATGTAAGTGATGATTTTCTTCAAAATATGGGTTTACACAAGCTGGAAACAAAAGCTAGTGATATGAAATCTTACTTAATGGATTTAGATGCTGGTCGAAAGTTATCTGATGAATCTATGAAATATCTTGAACAAAACGGGGATAAAGGAAAAGATGTTCAAATTATTGTTTGTGATGGATTGAGTTCCTCAGCAGTAGAAGCCAATGTAGCTGATTTACTACCGGCTTTAATACAAGGACTACAATTAAAAAATATTAGCGTCGCAAAGCCATTTTTTATTAAGCGAGGGCGTGTATGGGTGCAAGACGAAGTGGCTGCTATTGTTAATTGTGACCTTGTTATTTCATTGATTGGTGAAAGGCCAGGTCTAAATACAGATGAAAGCTTGAGTGCATACATGATTTATAGGCCGACTGAAAAAACAGTTGAAGCCGATCGTACGGTCATTTCGAATATTCATAAAGGTGGACTGACTTCAGTTGAAGCGGGTGCCTATTTATCGGATTTAATCGAACAAATGCTTCTAGCTAAATGCACAGGCGTTTCTTTTGCTCAACAAAGGAATTTAACTATGTAGGTATTTACTAACTTCCTGCTAGAAAGGTTGTGACGTTATGAAAAAACGGATTCTAATTGCTGAGGACGAACCAATTATTAGACTGGACTTAAAAATGATGCTTCGGAAAAACGGCTATGAGGTAGTCGGAGAAGCAGGAAATGGGGATCGTGCGATTGAACTCGCTTTTAAGTTGAAACCGGATCTTGTGTTAATGGATATAGAAATGCCAAAACTAAATGGGTTAAAAGCAAGCGAAGTTATTGGTCGTCAGCTAGATATACCAGTATTGTTGATTACTGCTTACAGTCAAAAAGAATTTATAGAGAAATCTAGGCAAGATAATATTATGGGGTATTTAGTTAAACCCGTTTCTGAAGCTAGCTTAATGCCAGCAATGATGATTGCACTTCAACAAGCTAAGAGGACACAAACATTAAAACAATCTTTACAACTAACACAAGCAAAAATTCAAAAGCGAAAGATGATTGAACGAACAAAAGGGCAACTTGAAAGATGAATTTTTTAATAAAAAGCAAAAGTAAAGCAAGTAGTAAAAATGTTTTTTCTACTATAACAAACTTAATCTCACTTAAACTAGAAAGGCTAAATCTTTCTAGTTTAAGTGAGATTTTTTAAATACAAAAATAAATACAGGTTATTGTTAATAATGCAGATAGGTACAAACCCTAAGGATATCTTAGGTGTAGTTTAGTAGAATAATATGAAACTATTTATAATTCTCAGTCGTATAAAAAAATAAGGGGCATCTGGATAGAAAAATCTACGATGAATATAAAAACAATATTTATAAAGGGAAGTGTGTTATGCAATTCGAAGGTGCAATGTTAGAATATCGTATGCAAAAAGGTAAAGACAAGTTTGAACCAATTTATTATTATACTAATATTGACTTACCACAAATTTTAACTAGAAGAGAATGTGAATTTTTTATTAAAGAAGGTAAGACTTATAAACAATTGTCTTCTGCTATTGAAAATGAGTTATTCGTGATTTATGTAGAATTGTATGAAGAAACACCAATGGAAACGCAAGAGCTCCTATGTGAAGGTATTAAACTTGAAATTCGTGAATTAAATGCCTATAAAAATCATCCGCTAATAACATTTGAATATATGGCGAATCATTTAGATATTTTAAGCATGATCGGCAGTATATATACATATATCGAAGACAAGGAGTGGGAGCGTGATTCAGCTGAGATTGATGAAGATCGAGGTGTGTATGTTTTATATGTTACGCCAACAGGATATACGCTTGCTACATAGGAAGGTGGATTTTTAGCATGAAGAAAACAAAGAAAATGATGACAGGAGCATTAGCAGCGGCGGCTTTGGTAACGTTAACTGCTTGTGGAGAGGAAAGGGGATATGCAGAGCCAACAGGAACAGATTGCGATGATTGGGATTGGGATAAGGAGACGGGTACGTATTATTGCGATGATAATGATTCAACTTATGCGCGTAGTTACTACCATGGTGGGAAATATTATGGAACAAAAACATCATTACAAAAAAGTGCGGACTATAAAACGTATGTATCGAATTACAAATCAGGAATAGGCAGTGGTTCAAAAGGCGGTTTTGGAGGGTAAAGATGAACCAATTTCGAGAAGATCGACAACAATTTTTTAGCCAAATAAAGGATTTTTGGCATGACATATATGGGATGGAATATGCTCTATTTGATATTAAGAGAGAAAGTGCTGAAACAATCAAAAAGGTTCGCCAAGCAACTGACCAGATAGGCCATATTTTTTATAAGTCGGCTGCTTTGTTACGTATGGTAGATAATGAGACACTTTTGCGTCTTGGATTTCCCACTGAAACTCACTCTTTCATCCGTTTGCAAACACTTCCGGTAGAAAGTGTCATTGCTCGTTTAGATTTAGTAGTGACCGATGAACATGTAAAATTACTTGAAATAAACGCAGATACACCTACATTTATAAAAGAAACTTTTTTTGTGAATGGAAAAGTGTGTGAACAGTTTGAGATGCAAAATCCAAACGAAGGATGCGAAGACCAGTTAAAACAAGCAATTTTGAAAGCTGTAACGTCGTCGTTTCGTTCGAGGAGAAAATATGGAGCTAGTAATATTGTTTTCGCAGCACACTCGGAACATGAAGAAGATAAATTGACAACAATGTATTTAAAGGAACTCTCTGGATTAAAAAGTCAGTATATGAACTTTAATCAACTACAACTTGTAGATGAGCCAATTTTAGAAAATGAAGAAGTTGTCCTACCACAAGGTCTTTATGATAGAAGCGGAGAAAAAATCGATGTTTTATATCGACAGACGTATCCTATCGAACATTTGATATATGATGAAGATCCAATAACGAAGGAAAAAGTCGGTCAATCGTTAATGCAGCTAGTGGAACAACAAGACTTAGCCATTGTGAATCCTCCTTCTGCTTTTTTACTACAATCTAAGGCAATAATGGCGCTCATTTGGGGGCTACATGAGGAACAACATTCTTTTTATACACCTGAAGAACATAACGCAATACATAAATATTTTTTACCAACTTATCTAGATCCAGATGTATTTTTGCAACAAGGACAAAGTTTTGTAAAAAAGCCTTCATTTGGTCGCGAAGGAGACACTGTTGAGATTTTTTCAAATACAGGTAAAAAAATTGCGGAAGATATTCATAAAACATATAAAGATGAACTTCCTGTTTATCAACAATTTATAGAGTTACCACAAACTATGATTCAAACAGAACAAGGTCCAAAACGAGCGCATTATATGTATGGTTGCTTTTATATTAATGGTAAGGCAAGTGCAATTGGTATTCGAGCCGGGGGACAAATTACAGATAACGGTTCTTATTTTTTATCAATAGGTTATTAGAAAATTGTAAGAAATTAAGAGATTTGTTCAAACTAAAGTTATCAAAAAGGAGTGTGTAAAGGAATGGGATATTTCTCATTAGATAGTTTTTTAAATTTTTTATTATATACAGGGACAGGGTTAATTCTCATTTTGATTGGTATTGTTGCATTTGCATTTACAACAAAGTTTTCAGAGTGGAAATTAATTAAAGAAGGCAATATGGCAGTTGCATTGAAGCTATGGGGAAAAGTGATTGGATTAGGCATCACATTATATACAGTATGGTCTTCAAGTGTGCATATACTGGATGCTTTTATTTGGGGGTTAATCGGAATTGTTACACAAGTAGTTGTGTATTTGATTATTGAATACGTGTTAACACCAAAAACAAGCTTGGAGAAAAAAGTGGAAGAAGGAAATACTGCAGTAGGCTTCAGTTTATTTGCGGTGGGCATTACGGTAGGATTAATTATAGCAGGAAGTTTATCATATTAATTAAACATATTTGATAAAACGATCATAATACATTAAAGAGAGCATGTTTTTTATGAATGAAAAGACATGCTCTCTTTCTATTTAATGTTCACATCTGACATCGCCTAGTCGTAACAGAAATCAACGAACGTTATGGTGATGTGTAGAAAGATAGAAGGGATATTTCCTGTATGCCGAAATAAACAAGAGTACAAAAAGAGAGTAAAATTTCTATATAATTGTACAGTTTAACGATGACTACCATCTTATGAGGTAGTTTTCATTAGAATGTCTTAATGAATAATAAATAGTCCTTAACTAATGTTTACGTCGGATGTTTTTAAAGTCTATAAAAGGCTTTAAGAGCATCCTTTTTTTTATAATTTTTACATTTCCACTTTACCTCTTCACATTATCGTGTCGTTTCGTTATTTTTGTAATACACACCTTACTAATAAATACAAAAAAACTAAATTAGTGCAACTTTTTCTATTTGTAAAACGAGGATAGATTGAAAGGTGGGAAGAGATGGACATTGAACAGCTTTATTTACGCTATATAAACGATATCTATCGGTATTTATATTCCTTATGCAAAAACCAAACATTAGCAGAGGATTTAACGCAAGATACTTTTTATAAAGCGCACATTACATTACTTACTAATACAGTCCAAGACATTAAACCATGGCTATTTAAAGTAGCTTACTATACCCATATCGATTACATACGAAAAGAGCGCCGTGTTGATCTTACGAATAGTCTTGAACAATCGACATTTATGACACCTGAAACCATAGCGGTAAATGAGGAATCCTTCCATTCGTTAATTTCTTTACTCGATCAGCTATCGCCTTATGAGAAGCAGGCAATTATGTTGTGTGACGTGCACGATTGTACTTACGAGCAAGCGTCAAATATTTTGGATATAAAATTAAATACGCTAAAAAGTCATTTATTGCGTGGGCGAAAAAAGATGAGAGCCTTAATAGAAAAGGAGAGACAGCAATATGGATGATTATGAAAAATTAATAGCGAGCTCCAAAGCAGAAATCGCAAATGCAAATGATCAAAGTAACTATCAAAAAGTCATTAAAAAAACAATTTTCACGTCGAAATGGAAGCTGATTTTTGCAACTTTAACGATGATATTATTAATTGTACCAACGAGCTTTATGATGACATTTATGTATTATGCCTTTGGTACAAGTTCTACAACATTAATGGATGTGGCAAGTGAAACGCTTTATGTTACAGAGCCTAATACATCACTGGAAGAAATAGAGTTTGATATGTCTTTTACGCCATTTTCAATGAAGCTTGCATTTGAGCAATATAAGCGTATCGGAGAGGAAGATTATAAAGCGAATACTTATGATTTACGTTTTTTCCTTGGTAGCTTATCTAAAAAAGAAGTAACAACATCTTTAGAAAGAATAGCTCCAAAAAAACCAACAGAAACGAACCCTTGGCTAATACATCCTGAAAACAGGAATTTGCAGATAGATACTGGGCGAGAATGGAGGGTGCTTGACGGTTTACCAGATGAAACAGTAGTGGAAGCTTATATTTCATTTTTTGATCTTATGACAGTTAAAGAAGCAGAAAAGACAATGCCGAATGTCGATGTTGTGTGGGCTGCTGTCGATACCGGTGTAGAAAAAACAAATTTAAGTAAAGATGGTGGTGTTGTTTCACCGATTGGCTATCCTGTGCAACGTGATAATTCCACATGGTCACCATTTCGAGATGCAACGTCAAATGAAGAAGTATTTAAAGATATTTTAAAGACTATGGAGAATCATGAAGAGCTTGCGACAGCGATTTCTAGCGCGAAAAATTTAGCATTGCCGGAGCGTATTGATTACATTAATAAATTTGGTGTAAAGACCTATGGGGTTGTTGTAACAGGACCGAAAAAGGATGTCCTAGCATTAGAAAAAATGAATATTGTACGGTATTTAAAAGTAGGTGAGGTGAAATTATGGAACTGGTCACGTTAAAACGATTTGAAAAGGGATTCGTCACAGCTGGATGGATTGGTATGATTGGTGGCTTATGTCTACTTTTATTACTTAATATTTTGATATTAACGAATATTGACGTAACGGATAATAACTTCTATTTATTTGTTTATCTTACAGCACCTTTTAACGTCATTGCTATATGTTCTAAAAAAAGCCGTTCATTAGGGATATGGGGATTAAGTATTTTATTATTTATCATGATATTTACAGTTATTATTTTCTTTTTAGGGTGGATGGTTATACCATTCCCTTAGGTTTGGTTGAAAGGAATGATTAAAGTTATGAGTTGAAAGAAATGTTAAAAGAGAAGGTGAAATCATTGGTTTACCAACATGTTCACCTTCTCTTTAATTTTCTAACTAACCATTCGTTTAAGCTATCGATCTGTGCGAAAGCGAAGCGACAGCAACAATTATGCCGAGGCATAATTGATAATACTGTTAGCTATCATGCCAATCATAATAATGATCATACCGATTAAAGAAACTCCAACTGGCCAAGAACCATTTAATAAAAGGATTTCTCCAAGAACAGTAAATATCATTGTTCCGGCTTGTGTTGCCTCCACCGCCCCTAACAAAGAAAGGTTATTTTTCGCTAAGTCAGTAGCGAAGAAAAATGTCATTGTGGCGATAACACCCGAACATAATGCTAATAAGAAACCTTGCGTGATTTGCCCAGATGTTGGAATGCCAGTTGTAGTCCAACCATAAATCGCTAATATAATACTGATAGGAAGGCTGCCAATTGCCATACCTAACACACGTTGAAATGTATCTAAGCGACCAGCAACAACTTCCATCATTTTTCGATTACCGAAAGGATATAAGAATGCAGCGATAACTACAGGGAGGAAGCCAGATAAAAATTGAGAAACAGTAATATCTCCAGCTTCTGTTAATTGCATACAAATGACACCCGTTAAAATAAATAAGGAAACGAGTAAGCTACGCATTGGAATTTTCCCGCGAACTCGTTTAACCTCTGACTTCGTCTCTATTGTAATAAAAAATAACGGGGATAATAACAAACCAGCTAAAATAGTTATTTGCCATGTACCTGCTACGAGCCATGCAGGACTAAATACAGCAGCATAGCTTAATAAGGAATAAAATCCAACACCGGCTATTGTGCCATAGCCAACCCATGCCAAAGGATGTTTACGCATTTCTACCCATAGTGGACGAAGGTTTTTGCGAAATAAGACGATAAAGAATAAAATGGGTAAAGCGAATAAAAATCGGAAGGAAGCAGTCCAAGCCCAGCTTGTTCCTGATACGTTCATAATTCGATTAATAATAAATGTAGCTGAAAAAAACGCAGATGATAATATACCTAATAAGATAGCACGCATTTCATTCGCTCCTTTCTAAATATATATTATAATATAGTTATTTAGATAAAAAGTAAATTATAATATACCGAAGGTGGGATTCATATGAAAGAACAAGAGGATTTGCAAACAAAAGAAGTAATTCTGCAAGTTGGTCAACTGTTACGACAAATACGAAATGAACAGAAATTAAGTTTAGAAGAGCTAGCGAAAAAAACGGGTGTTAGTAAATTAACGCTAGGAAAAATTGAGAGAGGAGAAACGAATCCTACATTAGGCGTCATTTGGAAGATTACAAAAGGATTATCCATTCCGTTGTCACGCCTTATGGTTATAGAAGATATAGTAAACGTTGCACGCTGTGGAGAAGGATTTACTATAGAAGAAAATCAAATGTGGCGATTAGAAACTATATTTCGTTACAAAAAAGAAACAGGATTGGAAATGCATCGTGCTTGTTTGCAACCTAATAGTATATATGAGGCAGAACCCCATCATGAAGGAGCTATCGAATTTGTAACAGTAATGAAAGGAAAAATTTCAATTCAAGTTGGACAAGAAATGTATGAATTAAACGAATTTGATTCTATTCAATTTGAAGCAAATCGAAAGCATAGCTATGAAAACACAGGAGATGAAGTTGCTGTTCTCCATTTAACAATGAAATATTTATCTTGAAATAAGTTACTCTTGTATTTATATCTTCGTCCCTGCGGTTCTATGTGGAGGGCCTGTTACCACGCTGGAGCTTGAAGCGGTATTGGCAGAGCCAACAGTGGAGAGGATCAATCGTTCCAGTTGATGGTGGTTTAACTTTATATTAAAGAAAAATCCCGAATATGGAACGTTATTCGGGATTATGTTTTTCTTATCTTGTCTTTTTAATTTAACCTAAAACCTTCTAAGGAAGGGAGAAAAATTTTATACTTTATCTCCACCACCTAAACTTTTTCACGTAGAATCAAATGTTTTAAAGTAACTTTCATGTAAATGATTTTGGAACGTAGCCAATTACGCTACAAACTAGTCAGCTATTGTGTAGCACGTAAAGTAGCTAACACGGTTTTAGTTATGATGTTTGTGCCGATTT
>Ga0102589_1004817_pt1 | contig 12316 bp, 13 predicted proteins | sample AraplaMF_Col_mLB_FD_76858 | JGI IMG/M metagenome (GOLD analysis project Ga0102589, IMG submission 76858) | Arabidopsis root microbial communities from the University of North Carolina, USA - plate scrape MF_Col_mLB | ecosystem: Host-associated > Plants > Roots > Endosphere | place: USA... | reverse complement strand
CAACAGGTGGGGATTGGAGAGCGATTGTACTCGTATTTATAAACATAACAATATCATTCCTTATTTATTTACCATTCTTTAAAATGTACGACAAAAACATGCTTGAAATTGAGAAAAATGGTGATGGGGAATCTGTTAATCCGTAAGTTTTATATTTTATTTTTGAGTGATAGGTATTTTGCCTATCACTTCTTTCACATGAAGTCCAGAGAGGATGAAATGGAATGGGTATAAAATTTAGTTATAAAGGTGTATTTTTATTACTATTTGGGGTGATATGTGCGAATTTACTATTTGTACCTTTATTAAGAATGCTAAATCTATCACAAATGCATAGTATATGGCTTGTTACAAGCATTGCGGCAAGTATTTTACTTACAGTAGTTGTTTCTTTTATTGATGGATCAATTGCATCAAAGACTCAGTTATTTTTTAGATTTATATTATTTTCGATCGGTTGTACGTTTGTAACTTACATGATTGTTTTTTAGTAAAGGAGAGGTGATGCATGTTATGTATATTGCAGGGATAATGTCCGGTACATCGTTAGACGGAATAGACGTAGCGCTCGTTCATATAGAAGGAAGCGGTGTAGGTTCTAAAGTTGAACTAATCCATTTTACTACTGTGCCATTTTGTGATGATATGAAAAATGAGATCCAGCAGGCATTATCAATAGAAAATTCAAATGTACAACTCATATGCAGTTTAAATTTCAAACTCGGTTTATGCTTCGCAGGTGCTGTAAAGGAAGTTTGTAAAGAGGCCAATTTTCATTTGGGACAATTAGATGTAATTGGTTCTCACGGACAAACGATTTATCATCAGCCAAAGCAAGATGGCACTATGATTCCTTCCACGTTACAAATTGGAGAACCAGCAGTTATAGCGTATGAAACGAAAACAACGGTTATCTCTAATTTTCGAACGATGGATATGGCAGCAGGGGGACAAGGTGCACCACTTGTACCATATTCAGAGATTATTTTGTATCGTCACCAAACTAAAAATAGAATACTACAAAATATTGGTGGGATTGGTAATGTTACTGTAATACCAAGTCAACTAAGTGAGAAGAGCGTAATAGCTTTTGATACAGGGCCAGGGAATATGATAATGGATGAAGTATGTCAAAGGTTATTTCGGTTGCCATATGATCATAATGGTAAAATTGCAAATCAAGGGGTAGTTGTAGATGAAATTTTGGCATATTGTCTGAACCATCCATTTGTGAAGATGAATCCACCGAAATCAACTGGTAGAGAACAGTTTGGAGAAGAATTTGTAAGTAAATTATTGAAGCGGTTTGAAAAGCATAGTAAAGAAAATATATTGACGACTGTCACGATGTTTACTGCAAGTTCAATTGTTTATCATTATAAGGAGTTTATTTTGCCTTATTATGAAATCGATGAGGTAATTCTAGGTGGTGGTGGAAGTTATAATGATACACTTGTAGAAATGATACGGCATGGATTAAAAGAAGAAAAATGTGCATTATTCCTTCAAGAAGATATAGGCTATTCTTCAGAAGCGAAGGAAGCAATCGCCTTTGCCATTTTAGCAAACGAAACGCATCATCGTAATCCGAGTAATGTGCCGAGTGCAACAGGTGCAAAGCAATCTGTAGTTTTAGGGAACATAACATTCCCTCCAATTTGAAGAGAATGAGGCGAAAGTATGAAGTATATGATTGGAGTAGACGGCGGGGGAACGAAGACAGAAGCAACTGCATTTGATAAAGACGGAAATGAATTCGTAAGAGCTACAAGTGGTTTTGGAAATATATTAATAGATTTTGAAGAAGCTCTTTTGCATATTATGGAAGCGATTGATCAATGCCAGAAAGGGTTGTTAAATGGGGATTGCGTTTGTATTTGTTTAGGATTAGCGGGTGTAAGTGGAGCAAATACAAATGAATTAACATTACGTCTAAAAAAGAAGTTTGGAACACCAATTGAAGTATTTAATGACGCAATGATTGCACATGCAGCTACTTTAAAAGGGAAGGATGGAATTTTAACAATTGGTGGTACAGGTGCGATTTGTCTTGGAAAGAAAGGAGAAATGTACGAGTATAGCGGTGGATGGGGACATATTTTAGGAGATGAAGGAAGCGGATATTGGATTGCATTACAAGGTTTAAAGAGAATGGCAAATCAACTTGATCAAGGAGTTACACTTTGTCCATTAAGTTTAAGGATTCAAGATGAGTTTCAACTTTTAACATCGTCTCATATAAAACAACTAGTATATACTTCTTCAAAAGATAAAGTGGCAGCAATTGCACCATTCATTATTGAGGAAGCGAGAAATGGGAATGTTGATGCACATGAAATTATAGTGCAAGCGGCTAAGGAATTAACGAAAATTACGGTGAATATTTATAATAAAATGCAGTTTGATGTAACAACTTCAATTGCAGTAAGTGGCAGCATATTGCGTTTCGTTCCAGAAATATACGCTGAATTTAAGAAATGCTGTGAGAAGAGTATAGGGGAAGTAACATTTGTATCACGATCAGAGCCAGCAGTGAAAGGAACATATTATTTAATGAAGAATAAATATTTTAAAATATAACTGTATGAGAATTTTTGTATGATTTGTAAATATATGATGTTAAAATGTATGAAGGGATGTGGATAAAAAAGTACAATATACATAGTTCTTGAATATTGTATATGTATTCCCATGTAGAAAGTGAATGATTACATGATTAATAGTATGCAATTTTTGTATTTGGTAGCTTCTTATTTATTTGGAAACATATTGACCGCTTATATAGTAACGAAATGGAGACATAACGTTGATATTCGGGATGAAGGAAGCGGTAATCCTGGCGCAAGAAATATGGGGCGCGTATACGGAAAAGGGTATTTTATCGCTACATTTTTAGGTGATGCAATCAAAGGGGCAATCGTAATTTCTATTGCAAAATACCTTTATGGAGATTCTACATTTGTAATGTTAGCTTTACTGGCTGTTTTACTTGGACATATTTACCCAATTGTATTTAAAGGCAAGGGCGGAAAAGGCATTTCAACATTTATTGGAGGATTAATCGCATTCGATTATTTGATAGCGCTTACTCTTGTTGCTGTTTTCGTTATATTTTATTTAATCTTTAAAGGGTTTACTAAGCCAGGATTAATTACAATTGCTTGTTTACCAGTGTGCATGATTTTTTATTCTTACTCTATTGTTTCGACTATTTTAAGTGCTCTTATCATTGTACTTATTTTATATGTAAATCGAGAATGAAATGAACTGTTAATAAGTGGGGTTAATCTCCACTTATAATTTTTATTAAATATATAAAGGAGATACAACATGGGGTTAATTTATAAAGTTGCTGATCAAGCTTGGGAATTTGAACGTATACATAAATTGAATTATAAAACATTTGTAGAAGAAATTCCGCAACATGAAGAAACGCAAGAGCGTATTCGTATTGATCGTTTTCATGAAGAAAATACATATTTAATTTGTTTAGATGACGATAAGTTAGTAGGAATGGTCGCGTTGCGAGGAAAACGACCATTCTCGTTAGATTATAAAATTTCAAATTTAGATTTTTATTTGCAAGAATATGGAGAAAATGTATATGAAATTCGTTTACTTTCAGTAGAACGTGAATATAGAAATGGAAGAGCGTTATTAGGTTTAATTCGCTTTTTACATCGTTATTTACTTCTAAATGGATATGAATTGGCACTCATTTCTGCTACAACACGTGAACTTCCTTTATATGAGCAAATGGGGTTCAAATCTTTCCATACGTTAGTTGGTACAGAAGAAGCAGCATTCCAGCCAATGTATGTTACCCCTGCTATGTTTGAAGCTTCGAGTGTTGGGGGGATAATGACGAAAGAATTTACGTTTTTACCAGGTCCAGTAGATATTGAAGAGAATGTTCGAAAGGCATTTTCTACTAAGCCTATTTCGCATCGTTCTAAGTCATTTCAAGTGACGATGGAAAATGTGAAAAAACGTTTACTGCAAATGACAAAAGCGAAACGTGTGCAAATACTATTAGGTACAGGGACGCTAGCGAATGATGCCATTGCTTTACAGTTACGTTCTGTAAAAGGGAAAGGACTAGTATTAACAAATGGGGAATTTGGTAATAGATTAGTTGGACATGCAGCACGCGCGCAATTACATTTTGATACGTATAAAAAAGAAATGGGAGAACCGTTTATTTATACCGAATTAGAAAAAATAATGGAAACTGACAATTATAAATGGCTTTGGTTTGTTCACCATGAAACATCAACCGGAATGTTAAATGATTTAGAAGAACTAAATGTTTTATGTGAAAAGTATAAAGTGAAACTATGTGTAGATTGCATTAGCTCAATTGGAGCAATACCGATAGATTTGAATGATGTATATTTTGCAAGCGGTGTTAGTGGAAAGGCAATTAAATCGTTTACTGGATTATCTTTTGTTTTTCATAATCACAATGTGAAAGTAAATGAGACATTACCGGCCTATATAGACATTGGTATGTACGAAGAAAATGAAAGTATTCCATATTCACATTCATGGAATTTAATGTATGCATTGCAAGAAGCCTTAAAAAGATTTGATGATGAAATGACATTTGAAAAAATTAAAGAGGCGTATGCATATATTGAACAAGCTATTGCTACTATGGGTTTAAAACTTGTTTCACCTAAAGAATATGCTGCGCCAATTATACTTACCATTCAATTAAATAAAGGTCTTTCTTCTAAAGCGTTAGGAGATGCGTTAGCATTACAAGGATATATCATCCATTATGAATCAGCGTATTTACAAAAGAATAACTGTATCCAAATTGCATGCCTAAATCATTATAAAGAACGTGATATGAAGAGGATGTTGAGTTGTTTACAATTGTGTGTATTACAGAGTGAGGTACATATATAAAGACTTTTTCTTAATATAGATGGTTTCGTATAAAGGAGTTGCTACATACGAAAACTTAGGAATAGATCATTGGAAGAGGTGTTAGTATGATAACTAAAAAACTACCGTTACATATAGATGATATTAAAAAAGCTCAAAACATTTTAGACAGAAATGCTCGTAAAACGCCATTAGTAAAATCATTTTATTTGACTAGTAAAACAGGCGGAGAGATTCACTTGAAATTAGAAAATATGCAATTAACGGGTTCTTTTAAATTCCGTGGTGCATTTAATAAAATGTCACAGCTGACAGATCAGGAAAAAGAGAGAGGAGTAATTGCTTGTTCCGCTGGTAATCATGCGCAAGGAGTCGCTTTATCTGCTCATTTACTTGGTATTAAGAGTAAAATTGTGATGCCGATTTCTGCCCCTCAGGCGAAAGTTGAAGCAACTAGAGGATACGGATCAGAAGTGATTTTATATGGTGAAACTTTTGATGATGCGAAGGCAAAATGTGAGGAGATTATTAAGGAAACAGGTGAAACATACTTACATCCGTATGACGATGTAGAAGTAATGGCTGGTCAAGGTACAATAGGATTAGATATTCTTGATGATATGTGGGATGTTGATACTGTCATTGTACCAATTGGCGGAGGTGGAATTATTTCTGGTATTGCTGTTGCATTAAAATCTTTTAATCCATCCATTAATATTATTGGTGTCCAAGCAGATAATGTTCATGGGATGAAGGCATCTTATGAAAAAGGTACGATTGTAGAGCATTATGAGGCACCTACAATAGCAGATGGCTGCGCAGTTAAAATACCTGGCGATTTAACTTTTGAAGTAGTAAAAGAATTAGTAGATGATATTGTAACAGTATCAGAAGGTGAATTAGAAGTAGCGATGAAAGACTTATTACAACGAGGTAAAGCTGTTGTAGAAGGAGCTGGCGCATTAGCTACTGCTGCTCTACTTGCAGGGAAAGTGGATCCATATATTAAAGGGAAAAAGGTAGTCGCGGTTATATCTGGTGGAAACGTAGACTTGCAGCGCATTTCAAGTGTTTGTGAGCAATTTTTTGTAGCCAATGAAGTGAAATAGTATTTAAAAAATATAAATTTTATGGAGGAAGAGCTAAGACAACTAATCTTAGCTCTTACTTTTTTTCTAATGTACAGTGAATTATTATATGTAATCGTCTACTTTCATAGATAACTCAAATAATTATATCAACATTGTCGAAACGGAAACAGAAATTTTATATAATGGTTTTAACGTGCTAATGAGCGGTTAGGAGGGCAGGTCATGAATAAAGAAGAACAGGTAATGAACGGTTTCAGGGAATTATATAATAAGCTAGTTTGGCTTAATAAAGATAAGATGGAAGAAGGACTTAAAGGTTTTAAGTCTTCTGAAGTACATTGCATTGAATTTATTGAAAACAATGCAGATTCTAACGTGACACAACTTGCAGAGGCTTTTTATGTAACTCGCGGTGCAATAAGTAGAATGACTAAAAAGCTTATAAACAAAGGCCTTATCGAAAGTTACCAGAAATCAGAGAATAAAAAAGAAATCTATTTTAGGCTTACTAAACAAGGGAAAGAAATATATAAAATTCACGAGGAGTTGCACAATGAGTTTCAACAGCGGGATAAAGCTGTATTTGAGCAAGTAACCGAGGCAGAATTCGACAGTATTATTAACTTCGTGGAAAAGTATAGTAGACATTTGGATGCAGAAATAAAGAAACAAGGGATACATATTAAGTCGTAAATTTTTCCTGTTAATGCGAGATATATTTAAATAATAAAAAGGTAGCCTGTTCACGGGAAGGCTATCTTTTTATTATATTATTTTTGTTGACTAATCAACAAAGTGGAGTTATCATTTTGTTGACAAAGCAACAAAATATTTTAAGAGGAGAAATTAAATGTCTATATTTAGATCACAAAATGAAAGCGAAACTGAAAAAAACATCGATAAACATGCTTTAATATTCGGTCTTATTTCTGTATTTCTTTGTGGTATAGGTTTCAGTATCATTATGCCTGTAGTGCCATTCTTAGTGAAGCCTTATATAAGTAGTCCGGAAGAACAGGCTCTAGTTGTTACGCTACTGACCTCTGTTTATGCGGTCTGCTTGTTTTTCGCTGCTCCTGCACTCGGAGCTTTGAGCGATAAATATGGACGTCGTCCATTACTTTTAATATGCCTTTTCGGTTCTGCAATTGGGTACTTAGTTTTTGGTATAGGAGGGGCTTTATGGGTACTATTTACTGGACGTATAGTAGAAGGAATAACAGGCGGGAGCATCAGTACAATTTTTGCATATTTTGCAGATATCATTCCCTCAGAACAGAGAACGAAGTATTTTGGGTGGGTGAGTGCAGTGGTAGGTGCAGGAACCATTATCGGACCAACTCTTGGGGGATTACTTGCAAAGTTTGGTCATTCTGTACCTTTATATTTCGGAGCACTTATAACTTTATTAAATGTTTTATATGGGATGAAATATATGCCAGAGAGTCTTGACAAAAATAATAGGTTAAAAGAAATTACTTTTGTAAGGTTAAATCCTTTTGCACAGCTGGCAAATATACTTTCCATGAAAAACTTAAAATGGTTACTCATCTCAGCGTTTTTACTTTGGATACCTAACGGATCTTTACAAGCAATTTTTACACAATTTACGATGGATACTTTTAGCTGGAAACCTGCACTAATCGGACTTATGTTTTCAATTATGGGCTTTCAAGATATCATTTCAAAAGCTTTTATAATGCCAAAGCTTTTGATCAAGCTTAGTGATAAACAAATAGCTATGCTTGGAATGGTTTCGGAGATTATTGGCTACAGTTTTATTGCAGGATCTGCTTTGTTTTCCTTATATCCTCTTCTTATCATTGGAATGTTAATGTTTGGCTTTGGTGATTCAATTTTCGGACCTTCATTTAATGGGATGCTCTCAAAGTCTGTCGATTCTAGTGAACAAGGAAGGATTCAAGGCGGTAGCCAATCTATTCAAGCTTTGGCAAGAATGATTGGTCCAATTATTGGAGGGCAATTCTATGTATCACTTGGTCATGCCGCACCTGCTTTTATGGGGATGATTCTTATCGTAGTGGCAATAGCAGTTTTGTATAGGGGAACACATGTAACTGCATAAACTACATGTACTAATATTTTCTATATTCCTTAATTTAAATAAAATGAATAAGAACAAATAATAGGGTGTCAGAACTTGGGAACAAGTACTGGCACCCTATTTGTTTACGGCTTGAGAGCTAAGAGAAATTAAGAATGTATTCTGTAATGATCTCATGGTGAAGGTTAAATAGAACTATCAATAATTAAAGTTAGCTTTTTTGAAAGTAAAAAGCTAGGTAAATGACTGGACGGTATAATTATACTTGTGCTGAAGTAAATAATGACTCCATTTTTACTTTGCTCTTTTCTCGAATTTCAGCGTCCGCATGGCGCATTACAAATTTATGCGCTATAGCAATTGCTAAAACATCATCTAATAAGCCGATCCCAATAATAGCAGCTATATCTGGAATGAAGTCGATTGCTAATACATAATAGGATAAAGCGGCTAATATTATGAATTTCGCTTTAGTAGGTAGTTCTTTTTTTCTCATTGTGTAGTATAAAATAATACTTTCATATACGCTGGATTTCCCGAGGTTCGCTGAGCTTTTTTTGAATTTTTTCCAAAGTGTCTGTTTCTCCATATAAACACTCCTTTTACTAAAACAGAGATTTTTTTAAAAGGATAGACAAAAAAGTGGGGAAGTAATCAATTTTATTATTTATCTTATTGTATATTTCCATAAAAATAAGGAATTACCTGTTCAAAATAATAGAATGTTTGTTATGTAACGACTTACAGTGTTTCGTTACATAAGTATGTACAGTAAAATGTATGTGGATGATTTATATATTATTAAACATTTAATAACGGGTATGGGGGAATAAAAATGAAGATAATAGAACTACCAATTGAATATGAATTTAATGGGCAAAAACAATTTATTTATCCGAGTTTAGTTATAGTAAACAATGAATTAACTTTAGTAGATACAGGTTATATCAATTTTTCACCTTTAATTGAAGAAGCAATTTTAAAACATGGGTATGAGATGAAAAACTTAAAAAATATAATTATTACTCATTATGATGATGATCATATAGGGTCTTTATATGATTTCAAATTGAAATATCCTCAAGTTAATATTATTGCTAGTGAAATTGAATGTCACTACATTAATGGTGAAATAAAATCGGAGAGATTAGTTCAAGCTGAAGAAATGTTAGAACGTATGCCAATTGAAGAGAAAGAATTTGGTGAATGGTTTACACAACAGTTAAAAAATATAAGACATATTTCCGTCGATGAAAAAGTATATGATGGTCAAATGATTTTGAATGATGAATGTCAAATAGTAGCGACTCCAGGACATACTTCGGGGCATATTTCATTATATTTCCCGAATTCAAACTGTGTAATTACAGGGGATGCGGCTGTTCAAGATAATCATGAATTAGTAATAGCTAATCCAAGTTTTTGTTTAGATTTAGAAAAAGCGGAAGAGTCTTTAAAGAGAATTAAAAACCTTAAAGCCGTAAAGTATTATTGCTATCATGGAGGAAAGCTTACTTTATAAAATAATAAAAAACCGATCTTTCCCATATCGAAAAGATCGGTTTTTTTAACATATTATCCGAAAGAAGTCTCCTTCCTCAGGCGCGTGAAAGACGATAGTCTAGCGGTAGGTGGGAGAGGAATTTCGGTTTGGCGTAGCCAAACATTTGTTTTTTCTATTTATTTCGCCTCTGATATAATCAGTCTTATAAGAGGGGAATTTTGGTATAACAATGAAAGTAGATAATAGTCTTGTAGTTTCAGGTTGTGTGATCACCGTCATAGCTTATGGAAAATGAAGCGAAAACTGAGGTGAATAGAAATGATAAAGCAGAATAAGGCGTTTAAATTTCGTTTGTATCCAACAGGAGAACAAGCACATCTCATACGTAAAACGTTCGGGTGTGTACGCTTTGTGTATAACAAAATGTTAGCTGAACGAAAAGAAGTATATGAAAAATATAAAGAGAACAAGGAAAAACTAAAGAAAGAAAAATTCCCTACTCCTGCAAAATATAAGACAGAGTATGAATGGTTGAAAGAAGTTGATTCATTGGCATTGGCCAACGCGCAATTAAACTTGCAAACTGCGTATAAGAATTTTTTTAGTGGACAAAGTGATTTTCCTAGATTCAAAAGTAAAAAGAGTAGAAAATCTTATACAACGAATCGAGTAAACGGAAATATTATGTTATTTCATGGTTATATCAAATTACCAAAATTGAAAATGGTGAAGCTGAAGCAACATAGAGAGATACCGCAAAATCATATCATCAAATCGTGTACGATTTCGATGACACCTACTGGTAAGTATTACGTGTCTATTTTGACCGAATATGAAAAAGAAATCACTCCAAAAGAAGTAGAACGTGTAGTTGGATTAGACTTTGCAATGGCTGAATTGTACGTGAGTAGTGAAGATGAGAAAGCCAATTATCCTCGCTTTTATCGTCAGATGTTAGAGAAATTAGCGAAGGCACAACGAGTATTAGCAAGACGTGTGAAAGGTTCAGAGCGCTGGAATAAACAACGCATTCGTGTAGCGAAATTGCATGAAAAGGTCGCCAATCAACGTAAAAATTTTCTTCATCATAAGTCTAAAAAATTAGCTACGAGTTTTGACGTTGTAGCAATCGAAGACTTACATATGAAAGGAATGTCACGAGCATTTAGATTTGGTAAGAGTGTAGCGGACAACGGTTGGAGGATGTTCACGACATTTTTAGCATATAAGCTACAAGAACAAGGAAAACAGCTTGTAAAAATAGATAAATGGTTTCCTTCTACAAAGATGTGTAGTAATTGTGGAAGTAAAAAAGAAATGCCATTATGTGAACGCACGTATGCGTGTTTGTGTGGACTCACAATTGGCCGTGATTATAACGCAGCGATCAATATCAAAAAGGAAGCCATCCGCTTATTAGTTTTGGCATAAATAGGAACAAAATAACCTTTGGAACAAGGGAGTTAGCTCGGCTGTCCTAGGGCAAATTCGTTAGCTATCAAAAGTAGCGATGAACCGAGAAGCCCCCACTCGGGGTAAGCTCGTAAGAGGTACTAAGTGGTGGGTAGTTCACTTCATAGATTCTGCAATTTTAATTAAATCCTTTACGTTATATTTTCCTTTTATATAGCGTTTGTTACCAATTGCAATTGTATATTGAAAACCATTTTGCTGAAAGATAAGCTCATATGCTGAATCAAAATGAGGATTATATAATGCTTTTATATTATTTTTTAAGGTGTAGAACTTAGCTCCCCTAAGTGCATAGAAGCCTAATTTGTTTTGAACTGGTGAAACAGTGATTTTAAAAATCCCATTAATATCTTCATTGTAGTATTGGAGGTTTAAGTAATCGTTATAGATGTACCCTTGAAATTCGTGAATTTCGAACGGGAATTTTGTAGGAGTAAGTATATGTTCCATACACTTCATTTCATATTCTTTTACAATAGTAGCTTCTTTCATAAGAGGATTCGTTCCATCATAAATTTGATTAATTTGAGATATTTTATTGTTTTTTGTTATTATTTCTAAAATGTAACCGATAGTAAATTCATCATCAGTGTCTTTGAAATAAGAAATAAGAATTGTAGTATCTTCTTTTGGAGACGGTACTATTTTAATTTCATGAATTTGTTTATTTGTTTGGAAAGTAGGTAGTTCAACTCCATCTGTTACATATGACCTCATTAATTTTTTATCATTTTTGAGTAAAGCATGTTTGAATTCACTTATTACATCTGTTTGAGATTTCGCCATTATAATTGTGTTGGATTGAAAATATAGTAAGAAAAATACGCAAAAAAATTTTATGAATGTATTGGTCAATTTTATCACCTTGTAACTATGTTTCCTTAACATTGAAATATATATGTATAGGAGGGAAGAAGATGAGTTTATTGCTTGATGTAATAATGGCTATAATTACATTTTACCCTCGAAATGACATGAAACTAAAACATCATATTTCAAAGTTAAGTGAATTCGAGTGGTTTCGAAGGCTACACGAAGATGCAAAGTATACAAAATTAATTTGGAGTAATAGAAAAATTAAAAAGTGTATTTTGTCTCCTACTAACATGGAAGCATTAATAAAATCAGAGAAAAAACAAATAGAATTTGTCCAACTAGTACACGATGAATATAAAAAAAGAAGATAAGAATTTTTTTATTTTTCATATTTGGCGAAACAAATGGTACAATGAAAGCTAATGTGAAAAATAAGGAAAAGAAGTGGTCTATTTGAAAAACTTTTTAGAATTA
>Ga0102589_1004815_pt1 | contig 12322 bp, 14 predicted proteins | sample AraplaMF_Col_mLB_FD_76858 | JGI IMG/M metagenome (GOLD analysis project Ga0102589, IMG submission 76858) | Arabidopsis root microbial communities from the University of North Carolina, USA - plate scrape MF_Col_mLB | ecosystem: Host-associated > Plants > Roots > Endosphere | place: USA... | reverse complement strand
GAAAGTTCGATGTTTTCCTTTTTCTTTTTTTATTATAGTGAAAAAGAAGAACGAAATATTCTCTTATGTAGGAAAGGAAGATAATAATGATTGATTTATTAAATAAATGGATGTTAGAAAGTACAGGCAATTTCAATATCGTTGTAGGACTTACAGCACTTCTATTTTTGGGTTCAGTAATTGCACTTATTATTATTTACAAAAAAATTGGTAAACCAGATGAAAAAACAAATGGTATTTATTTTAAAATTATTTCTTGTATGTTTTCTACTCAAATTCTAATGAATTGCATATTTATTTCTTTAGTTGGTAAAGATATCGAGCATTTCCGTCAAATCTTTATATTATTTGAAGCCCTGGTAATCTTCGTTGGAGCTATTTATTCGTTTAAATTATATAGACAGGAATATAAATAATTCACTTATAAGAAACAATAAAAAACAGTAGTGATTTTATACACTACTGTTTTTTATTGTTCATTTTTAAATGTAAACTTTTCATTTTTAGTTAACTGTATATTCTATACATATGAGGTTAACATAACGCATCATTATCGGTAGCAAATAAAAAGCACAAACCTTTGATGCAATTGGGTTTGTGCTTTTTCTCTTTCTATTATTCTATGCATGATTTTATACATTCCTATCCTGGCGTGAGTTTTAGGGTTCTCGTTTGTTACTGAGTTATCCAAAAAAATGTATAAAATCTTGCATGTTTTTAGCGTAGATTTTTCGACTATATACATTCTAAGTGATTCGTATCGTTGATAAAATGAATTACTTTTTCTTTATCTGTAAGTTCAATCATACTAATCCCTGTATCCCCTACTTTAAAATAGTAATCCATGTTAATTGGCATTTGGAAAAAGGCGCGTAATATACTAGTAATTACCCCGCCATGAGCTACAATTGCAATCCGTTTATATTTATTTTCTGTCACAATTTTAGAAAATATCGTTTCAATTCTCATTCGAAACTCAATGAAAGATTCCCCATTTTCAAAACGATCATGAAGAAATTTTGGCTCTGGATACTTTTTCGCTTCTTCAAAAGACATCCCAGCCTGTATACCATTATTAAATTCCATTAATTCTTCTTCAAATTTCACTGGACAACCAATTGCTTTCGCTAATGTTTCAGCAGTTTCTCGCGCCCTCTTTAATGTACTTGCCCATATAAAATCTGGTGGAAAGTCATTTTTCACTTTATGCACTAAACCTTCCACTTGTTTTCTACCGATTTCCGTTAATTCAAAATCTGCTCTTCCTTCATGTACGTTTAAAATATCAGCTTCCGATTCCCCGTGCCTAATTAATAATATTTGCATACCTTTTCCCCCTTTTTGAACTAGATTGATACACTACCATATTTTACCGATATATACAAATGAATAGGAAATTCTTACTTTTAATAACAATCGGTGTTTTTTGATAGAATGTAAACAATGAATTATAGATTTAAGGGGTCTCTCGGCTTGTCTGAGATTCTTTTGTTTTTTTTGGTGTTTTTGTATGGATAAGAAAATACAGACGGATTCAAAATGAATTTGGAGCGTGTAAGAGATATATAACAAGTTTAGGTAATGTTAATTTTATAGAAAAAAAGAGGTGAAAAGTTAGGTAGTATTACAGAAGTAAAAATTCAAGTTTTTACTTCTGTAATAATTGGATTTCATGGTACGTAATGGTACGATTATATGTACGAAAAAGTACATTATGGAGGTACTAAAATGGACAAAGGAAAATCGATTCAAATTAAGTTTACAGTGGATGAAGAGCAATATGAGAAGTTAGAAATGTTAGCGAAGATGAGAGAACTTTCTGTACCACAGTTTTGTAAATTAACTTCGTTACAAGTGAAAATACAACCAGCTCGACCGATTATTGTTGAGGGAAAATATGAGATGCCTGAGTCAGAAGTATTGCTAATGAAAGAAGTAGAGGAACGTTATAATCCTGAGAAGCAATTTTTAAAGATAGATAAAGGATTTAATGAGCGATTATATGGGTATGCGGTGAAAAAACGAGAGGAAAACGAAGATGATCAATAGAGATCGCTGTGTCTGTTGGTCAATCAAAACGGACCTAGCGAAGCGAAGGGAGTATTTGACTTGACCAACTGGACTACACCCGAACCCTCTTGGCACTGAACAAACGACCGTTTGTTCCTGCCAACCGGCGAGGGAGCCCCCTCAAGGATTGAGGGGTTGGGGAGTTCGATTGAGGGGGTCAAGGGGAAAAGTTCCCCTTGTAGGTTTGGACAAAGTCCAAGGTTTGGTTCGGCTTGCCGAACAGCCCCGCAGGGCACACCTTTACGATAGTAAAGTATAGTGTGCTATACTTTACATGGAAGTCCACCGAAAAACAGTAGAGAAGTATATATACTTTATATGGTTCTAGGGACTGATAAGGACGTAGAACCTATGGAAAAGAGGCGAAAAAATGAGTTACGCAATTTGCCGAATGCAGAAATTTAAAATGCGAGATGTGAAGGGAATTCAAATTCATAATCAGCGAGAAAAAGAGAGTCACACAAATCATGATATTGAATCGGGACGAATACATCTTAATTACGATTTACATAATGATGGCCACATTGATTATTTGAAAACAGTGAAAGACAAAATTGAACAGAATGTAGAGACCAATCGAGCGATTCGAAAAGATGCGGTTGTGATGTGCGAATTTGTTGTGACAAGTGATAGAGAATTTTTCGATGTGCTGGATATGGTTGATCCAGCTCAACAAAAGGTGTTTTTTAAAGAAGCGTATAGTTTTTTAAAGGATAGATATGGAGAACAAAATATTGTACATGCAGCTGTGCATTTGGATGAGAAAACACCACACATGCATGTTGGAATGGTTCCAGTGACTGAAGAGAATAAACTATCAGCTAAACAGATTTTTAACCGAAAAGAATTGGTCTCACTCCAGGATGATTTTCATGCTCACATGGTAGAAAAGGGTTTTTATTTGGAACGTGGTGTATCAAGTGACAAAAAGCATGTAGAAATGCGGAAATTCAAGGCAATGACGGCAAAGGAAGAGATAAATGCTTTAGAAAAAGAGATCGGGCAATGTTTACAGAAAAAAGAAGTAGTAAATAAACAAATGGAACAATTAGAATCTCGTTTGAATCAATTACAAAATGCAGTGAAATCAACAAATAAAGTAGATAAGATGGAAGTTAAACACAAAGGTGGTATCTTACGCTCTAAAACCGTTGAAATGAGCGTAGAAGACTTTGAAGAACTCAAAACTAAGGCAAAGGCATCTGAAGCTTTTAAACGCGAAAATATGACGTTACACCGTAAGAATGAAGCATTACAAGCGAGTAATACAGATTTACATACAACAGTAAAACGTTTAGAAAAAGAAAATGAAGGGTTAAAGCCATATAAAGGTAAATATGAACGTCTAGCAAAATTATTTGATGAAATGAATAAATTTTATGAGAAGTTTATTCCCAAAGAAGTGTCAAAATTTCATGAAATAATTGGTTTTTGTAAGAGAAAAGTAAATGCATCTATAAATAGATTTAGTTCTCTTAGATATTCGGAAAAGGCATTGAATGAAAATGAGAAAAAAGGATATGAAGCAGCATCAAAGTTTCTTGCAACTCAACAAAAGCAACAAAGAAAAGAACGTGGAAATGAACGAGAACTTTGATAGGGGGATTATCAATGAAAAAACTAAAGAGAAATGCAATTCAATGCCGAAAATGTGGGGATGTAATTGAATCTAAATTTACTCATGATTTTAAGTGTTGTTCGTGTGGATCGGTGGGCGTAGATGGTGGTTTGGAGTATGCTCGTATACAAGGGGATTTGGAAAATATCATTGAGTTACATGAATTTGAGGAAAAGGAAGGACAGGCATGATAAAATAAAAACGAGCCATGCGGCTAACATGGCTCGTTCTAAAGGGTATTTCAGCAAAAATACCTAAAACTAATCATCTGTTTATAGATTATCATAATTTTATTATTAGGGTAATACCCGAATTATGATTTTTGGTATTTTTGTTGGTGCTCGTAATATCGAGAGGAGCAACAACACATGACAAAAAATATTATTAACTTTGGACAAGCTGAAGAAAAAGCGAGAAAACGAGATTTAGAGATTGAGCAAAAACAATTTGAAGAAGAACATCATGGGATGGATCAAGACGCAGTAGACGAAGCTTTGAAGGTGTTAAGTAAGGCTACTGGTGGTAAAGAGATTTACATAGGCACTAAAAAGAGTCCTCAATCGAAAGTGAGGTTTGCTCAATCAATGCAAGAGAATCTAGGCTATTTGTATAAGCAAAAATATTTAACAGATAGGGAGAAGATTTTTTTAACTGAAATAATTCCTTATATTGCTTTTTCTAGTAATTGTATTGTTCTTGATATTAAAGTGAAAAACCCTGTACCCGCAAATATTACAGAGATTGCAAAATTAATAGATGCTTCTAGACAACCTACAAGTACAGTAATCAATTCTTTAGTTAAAAAAGGAATTTTATTTAAAGGTGATTCAGGCGTTGAAGGAAATAATGCTAAGGCTTATGCAGTATTTATTAACCCTCATGTGGTTTATGCAGGAGATAAGGACAATGTAAATGAAGCATTAAAAGTTATGTTTTATAAAGCTATGAAGATGCCTATTTTAAAGGATTTACCTAATAAGTTTTTTTGAAAATATTAATCGTAGTTATCAAATCGATAACTACGATTTTTTATTATTTCGTGTGTCACAAATATGTGACGCATGTGTCACATATTTGTGACACACGAAAATCTTTAAAAACACTGATATATCAACATTTTTTACACTTTTAAAAGTCTCTCTCTTCTCACTCTATATATAGGGCTAAAAGTTCCGCAAGGAACAGGTAGTATTTTTGAGTAAAACCACTCAAAAATCTCCACCTTTTTCACTTCGTTACATCCTTGCAAAACTTTTTTCGGCTGGTTTTTAGCTTTCGCCAAGCCGAACAGACCAAAAACGAGGTTAAGTTGTTCGACTTGGACTAGCAATTGTACCAGCCGAACCGCCAGTCCATCCGTTCTTAGTATTTATCTTTTATGATATGCATTTACGCATATTTAGGGGCTAGCCCCTCGCTTCGCTTCACCCCAGCCACTACCTCACACCCAAAAACAAGGGGATTTCTTTTTAAATTGGTAAATTTAGTATATTGTTATTAAAGAAGAAAGGAAGTTTTATATGAATTTATTAAAAAATATTAGATTACTATTTTGTTTTGAAGTTTTAGTTGTAGCCTTCATTTGTATACGAGGTTATGTGAAATCGGATTTTCCTCTTTATGTTCCAATTAGTATTTTTGTGTTAGCTATTGGTTTGCTTTCCTTTTTTGAATATAGAAAAAGAAAAGTGAATGAAGAGAGGTAGTTGGTTGGTATGTCGCCAAACCGAACAGACCAAAAACGGGGTATCACCAGCATTTCGGAAAAAAACCACGCTAAGCAAAAAATAAAATAAGCTGCCCATATGGACAGCTTATTTTATTTTTTGTTATTGGAAGTTATTCTAAACTCCTCCTCATTTGGAGAGAGGCACGATTCGCTCTCAATATTTTTTCTTTTTAAGTAAGTAAAGTCCTGTCAGATTAGCTCCTATTGCAATGACACCTATAACAACAGAAACACTTAGAGAAACCACCTGATTTGGAATCAGATCAATAAGGTCTGTCGAAAGTAATATAATGGTTGTCAACCATGTTAAACCGACAATGTAAAGCCAATTTGTTTTCTTTGCCATAACTTATTCACCTCTTTTTTTCATTGTATCAGTCAACAGAAAAGATTTGTACAAATTTGGATGAATAGGATATTCATGTCAGGTTAACATAACGTCCTATTATCGGTAGCAACTATCCCGATAAAATCCTTGTCTATACAGGGATTCTTCTTTTTTGTCTCTCTTTCTCGTATACAGGATTTTATACATCGTTGATATAGCGAGGGTTCTAGAGATCCCCGCTATTCTTTTTTTGCATAAAATCTTGCATACTCTTAGTATCGTTTCTGATGGAGTGAGAATAAAAATATCAAGGTATGCATTTAAAAGGTCTCTCAGCTTGTCTGAGAGACCTTTTTTCTTTTTGGTGTTTTTTATGGATGAGAAAGTGTAGATAGGTTAGAGGTGAATCTGGATTGTTTGAGGGGGATATAACAAGTTTGGATAATGTTGATTTTATAGAGAAAAAGAGATGAAAAGTTAGATAGTATTACAGAAGTAAAAAAACCAGTGTTATCAATGCTTTATGCCACTTTTAAAATCCTCTCTCTTCTCACTCTCTATATAAGGGATTAAGATAATTAAATAAAATATATAAATTATCTTTAATAAAATTTAAAATAAGTTTAATATTATTAAAGGTATATGTTAAACTTATTTTAGCAAAAGTAAATAGGGGGACAGAACTGTGGATATTAAAAATATTCCAAACTGGATTTTAGCCTTGGAAAATGAGGATTTAGAGTTTGTTAAAAATTTAGTACTTCATTCAGGTTCTTTAAAAGAGATTGCAAAAATTTATGAGGTATCATATCCAACAGTAAGACTTAAACTTGATCGATTAATCGATAAAATAAAAATGAATGATGCTGTAGAAAATGAGGAATTTATTAAATTTATTAAAAGCCTGTCGATTGATGATCGGATAAGTGTAGAAGATGCAAAATTGATTATTGAAAAATATAAACAAGAAAGAGATGGAGAATAATGGTTCTTATTTATGCCGGTATTTTGGCTGTTCAATTTTTCTTATCAAGTAGAAACAATATCTATTGGGGGGCAATTTTACCAGTAGCACATATTGCATTTCTGACATGGTTGTTTATAACGAATCGCATTGAAAATACTATTGGTTTTATCCTTTATCTATTATTAGGGATGCTTTTCTTATGTATAGAATGGAATTTAGGTAGAAAGTATTTTCATAAGAAAATACAAAAAGAATTGGATAAAATAAAAACCCTCAACATGAAATAGGAATATAGCACCAATTATTCTGAGAGGAAAAATAATTGGTAAGTGTCAATGGTAAGCGGACTGGAATGGTTCAGCGGTTTGTGCTGATGCATGAAAGGAGCATTAAGGAATTGACACGTGCAGCTGATTTTCTACCCTCTTGGCACTGAACAAACTACCGTTTGTTCCTGCCAACCGGCGAGGGAGCCCCTCAAGGATTGAGGGGTTGGGGAGTTCGATTGAAGGGGTCAAGGGGGAGATTTCCCCTTGTAGGTTTGGACAAAGTCCAAGGTTTGGTTCGGCTTGCCGAACAGTCCCGCAGGGCACACCTTTACGATAGTAAAGTATAGTGTGCTATACTTTACATGGAAGTTTACCGAAAAAACAGTAGAGAAGTATATATACTTTATATGGTTCTAGGGACTGATAAGGATGTAGAACCAATTGGAAAAGAGGCGAAAAAATGAGTTATGCAATTTGCCGAATGCAAAAATTTAAAATGCGAGATGTGAAAGGAATTCAAATTCATAATCAGAGAGAAAAAGAGAGTCACACAAATCATGATATTGAATCGGAGCGAACGCATCTTAATTATGATTTACATAATGATGGCCACATTGATTATTTGAAAACAGTGAAAGACAAGATTGAACAGAATGTAGAAACCAATCGAGCGATTCGAAAAGATGCGGTTGTGATGTGTGAGTTTGTTGTGACAAGTGATAGAGAATTTTTTGATGTGTTAGATATGATTGATCCAGCTCAAAAAAAGGTATTCTTTGAAGAAGCGTATAGCTTTTTAAAAGAACGGTATGGAGAACGAAATATTGTACATGCAGCGGTTCATTTGGACGAAAAAACACCGCATATGCACGTTGGGATGGTTCCGGTAACAGAAGAGAACAAACTATCAGCGAAACAGATTTTCAACCGAAAAGAATTGGTTTCGCTCCAGGACGATTTTCATGCTCACATGGTAGAAAAGGGTTTTTATTTGGAACGTGGTGTATCAAGTGACAAAAAGCATGTAGAAATGCGAAAACTCAAAGCAATGACCGCAAAAGAAGAGATAAAAGCTTTAGAAAAAGAAATGGGACAATGTCTACAGAAAAAAGAAGTAGTAAATAAACAACTGGAGCAATTAGAATCTCGTTTGAATCAATTACAAAATGCAGTGAAGTCAACAAATAAAGTCGATAAGATCGAAGTGAAACGTAAAGGTGGTATTTTACGCTCTAAAACCGTTGAAATGAGCGTAGAAGACTTTGAGGAACTCAAAACTAAGGCAAAGGCATCAGAAGCCTTTAAACGCGAAAATATGACGTTACATCGTAAGAATGAAGCGTTACAAGCGAGTAATACAGATTTACATACAACAGTGAAGCGTTTGGAAAAAGAGAATGAAGGGTTAAAGCCATATAAGGGAAAATATGAACGTCTAGCAAAATTATTTGATGAAATGAATAAATTTTATGAGAAGTTTATTCCGAAAGAAGTGCCGAAATTTCATGAAATAATTGGTTTTTGTAAGAGAAAAGTAAATACATCCATAAATAGATTTAGTTCTCTTAGGTATTCGGAAAACGCATTGAATGAAAATGAGAGAAAAGGATATGAATCAGCATCAAAGTTTCTTGCAACTCAACAAAAGCAACAAAGAAAAGAACGTGGAAATGAACGAGAACTTTGATAGGAGGATTATGAATGAAAAAGCTAAGGAGAAATGCAATTCAATGCCGAAAATGTGGCGATGTAATTGAATCTAGATTTACTCATGATTTTAAGTATTGTTCATGTAGATCAGTGGGAGTAGATGGCGGTTTGGAATATGCTCGTATGCAAGGCGATTTGGAAAATATCATTGAGTTACATGAATTTGAGGAAAAGGAAGGACAAGCATGATAAAATAAAAAACGAGTCATGCGGCTAACATGACTCGTTTCAAAGGGTATTTCAGCAAAAATACCTAAAAAATCAATATCTGTTTATAGATTATCATAATTTTATTATTAGGGTAATACCCTAATAATAAAATTATGAATTTGGTATTTTTGTTGGTGCTCATAACTGAGAGGAGCAACAACAGATGACAAAAAAGATTATTAACTTTGGACAAGCTGAACAAAATGCTAGAAAAAGAGATTTAGAAATTGAACAGAAACATTTTGAAGAAGAACATCATGGAATAGATCAAGAAATAGTAGATGAAGCATTAAAGGTTTTGAGTAAAGCTACTGGTGGTAAAGAAATTTACATAGGTACAAAGAAATCCCCACAATCGAAAGTGAGGTTTGCTCAAATCTTGCAAGGGAACTTGAGTTATCTAAATAAAAATAATTATTTAACAGGTCAAGAAAAAATATTTTTAATAGATATCACTCCTTACGTTTCATTTGGAAGCAATGCACTTGTTTTTGATATTAAAGAAAAAACACCAGTTCCAATGAATATCACAAAACTCGCTGAAGAACTCGGTAGAGGTAGAAACAAAACAAGCGAAATAGTTAATTCCTTAGTTAAAAAAGGTTTAATAACTAAAGCAGAAAGCGGTATAGAAGGTAATAATGCGAAAGCATATTCACTTTTCGTAAATCCTCATATTATTTTTGCAGGAGATAAGGAAAACGTACCAGAGCATTTACAGGTTATGTTCCATAAAGCTATGAAAATGCCTATATTAAAGAATTTACCTAATAAATTATTCTAGGACTTGATTTTTTAAGTCCTTTTTTTGTTGTTATTTTGTGTGTCCCTTTTTGGGGACGGAAGTGTCCCTTTTTGGGGATACACGAAAATCTCTAAAACTACTGATATATCAACCTTTTTAAAACTTTTTAAAGTCCTTCTCTTCTCACTCTCTATATAAGGGCTAAAAGTTCCGCAAGGAACAGGTAGTATTTTGGAGCAAAGAACGCTCCAAAATCTCCACCTTGTCCGCTTTGCTCCCTCCTTGCAGAACTTTTTTCGGCTGGTTTTTAGCTTTCGCCAAGCCGAACAGACCAAAAACGGGGTTAAGTTGCTCGACTTGGACTAGCAATTGTACCAGCCGAACCACCCAGATCCATCGTCCCAAACAATCCGTTTATTCTATATCTAGTTACGTTAAATTCGTGGGGTTTAGCCCCCACACGACTAGCCAGCACTCACACCCAAAAACAAGGGAATTTCTTTTTAAATTGGTAAATTTAGTATATTATTATTAAAGAAGAAAGGAAGTTTTATATGAATTTATTAAAAAATATTAGATTACTATTTTGTTTTGAAATTTTAGTTGTAGCTTTCATTTGTATACGAGGTTATGTGAAAACGGATTATCCTCTTTATGTTCCAATTAGTATTTTTGTGTTAGCTATTGGTTTGCTTTCCTTTTTTGAATATAGAAAAAGGAAAGTGAATGAAAAGAGGTAGTTACATGGTGTGTGTCAACGGTACCGGACCGAACCCGTAAGGGGACGGGAGGATAAGGAGTTGACACACTCACTATGCAACCCTCTGGTGGTTTGTCAAAAGGTACCCTTTTGACCCTGCCAACCGGCGAGGGAGCCCCTCAAGGATTGAGGGGTTGGGGAGTTCGATTGAGGGGATTGTTAAGGGAAGAGTTCCCTTAACCCGTCGGAGACAAAGTTCTTTATTCGGCTTGCCGAATAGCCCCGCAGGGCACACCTTTACGATAGTAAAGTATAGTGTGCTATACTTTACATGGAAGTCCACCGAAAAACAGGGATGAAGTCTATATACATTATATGGTTCTAAGGACTGATAAGGACGTAGAACCATATAGAAAAGAGGCGGAAAAATGAGTTACGCAATTTGCCGAATGCAGAAATTTAAAATGAGAGATGTGAAGGGAATTCAGATTCATAATCAGAGAGAAAAAGAGAGCCACACAAATCATGATATTGAATCGGAGCGAACACATCTTAATTATGATTTACATAATGATGGCCACATTGATTATTTGAAAACAGTGAAAGACAAGATTGAACAGAATGTGGAGACGAATCGAGCGATCCGAAAAGATGCGGTTGTAATGTGCGAGTTTGTGGTGACAAGTGATAGAGAATTTTTTGATGTGCTAGATATGATTGATCCAGCTCAACAAAAAGTATTTTTCAAAGAAGCGTATAGATTTTTGAAAGATAGATATGGGGAGAAAAACATTGTACATGCAGCGGTACATTTGGATGAGAAAACACCTCATATGCACGTTGGCATGGTTCCAGTAACGGAAGAAAATAAACTATCAGCCAAACAAATTTTTAACCGAAAAGAATTGGTTTCGCTCCAGGACGATTTTCATGCTCACATGGTAGAAAAAGGTTTTTATTTGGAGCGTGGTGTATCGAGTGATAAAAAGCATGTAGAAATGCGAAAATTCAAGGCAATGACCGCCAAAGAAGAGATAAAAGCGTTAGAAACAGAAATGGGACAATGCTTACAGAAAAAAGAAACAGTAAATAAGCAAATGAGACAATTAGAATCTCGTTTGAATCAATTGCAAAATGCGGTTGATTCAACAAATGAAGTAGATAAAATGGAAGTCAAACACAAGGGTGGTTTATTACGCTCTAAAACGGTCGAAATGAGCGTGGAAGACTTTGAGGAACTCAAAACTAAGGCAAAGGCATCTGAAGGCTTTAAACGTGAAAATATGACGTTACACCGCAAGAATGAAGCACTACAAGCCAGTAATACAGATTTGCATACAACAGTGAAGCGATTGGAAAAAGAAAACGAAGAATTGAAGCCGTATAAAGAAAAATTTACACGTTTAGAAAAATTAGTATCTCGTATGCAAGAATTCTATCAAAAACATTATCCAAAAGAAGTCAAAAAATTTGAGTATGTTATGGGGTATTGTAAGAAAAAAGTCAATGCAACTATGAATATGTTTAGTTCTCATTTATTTAAAAAAGAGAACATGTCTCAACATGAAAAAGAAGGCTATGCTATAGCTGAAAATGAAATCAAAATTGCTAGGCAAAATAGAAAAAAAGAGAATGATATAGATTTTGAAAGATAGGGGTGATAATGGTGAAAAAACTAAAGAGAAATGCAATTAAATGTAGGAAATGTGGAGATATAATTGAGTCCAAATTTACTCATGATTTTAAGTATTGTTCGTGTGGATCAGTAGCGATTGATGGTGGTTTGGAGTATGCACGTATGCAAGGAGATTTGGAAAATATCATTGAGTTACATGAATTTGAAGAAAATGAAGGACAAGCATGATAAAATAAAAAACGAGTCATGCGGCTAACATGACTCGTTTCAAAGGGTATTTCAGCAAAAATACCTAAAAAATCAATATCTGTTTATAGATTATCATAATTTTATTATTAGG
>Ga0102589_1004811_pt1 | contig 12334 bp, 15 predicted proteins | sample AraplaMF_Col_mLB_FD_76858 | JGI IMG/M metagenome (GOLD analysis project Ga0102589, IMG submission 76858) | Arabidopsis root microbial communities from the University of North Carolina, USA - plate scrape MF_Col_mLB | ecosystem: Host-associated > Plants > Roots > Endosphere | place: USA... | reverse complement strand
TTTTTTAACAACTTTATTATTTGTGAACACATAACATATTTTATATGACTAATATGTTATGTCCCTTTATTTATCTATCTTTTTTCAATTTAAGTCTTGATAATAAAATTAGCGGTCGTTGCGATAATTGTAGCAATACCTCATTCAAGAGTTCCGTTAAAGATTTCATCTTTTTAAGAGAATGTCGTCAATGCGGTATGAAGAAAATCATATAGTCCTATCCGGGGCTTTTTTCTTTATAAAATAAAATGAACTATAAGATATACATAAAAAATAGAGTCCCTTATTATTAGGGGTAGCAATTGCTGAAAGTAAGCAAGTAAACATTTCATACCACAAACAGCACAAATTGCATTCAGAAATTGGCCATATTCATTTTTACGATATGACTCGAAATGAGTTAAGAATTATGAACCAAAATGATAAGGTATTATATATAGAGATTGGTCATGTAACTGATATTAAATATACATAAGGATTTACAATTCAAAGGGTAGGGAGAAAAATGTTTGAGACGTGTGAGGAGGATAAATAGCATGATTAATCAAGCTGAATGGTTATGGCAATGTATTATTGAAAGAGGATCAAATTCTGAAGGTAACTTTAAAGAATCATTAAATCTTCAGCCAGGTGCAAGTGATGAAGAGTTTCAAATTATTGAGGGTACACTGGGGGTTACACTTCCTGAAGAGATGAAGAACTTTTACAGGGTGTATAACGGACAAGTTTGGGAGCCCGGACTAAATCCATTTGTTAGGAATTTGACTTTGTCCCCTACTTCCGAAATTATCGATAATTGGAAATTTTTACAGGAAGAATTCGATCCAGATGATGATTTAGAGCCAGATATTGAAAAAGAGCTTAAACCAGTTCTTTGGAATTCCAAGTGGATTCCAATTGCAGAAAATGGTGGCGGGGATTATCTTTGTATTGATACAGATCCATCAGAATCTGGAGTAGTAGGACAAGTGCTATATTATTGGCATGATTGGGGACAACGTTCTATTGAGGCAAAAGGTTTATTTGAATTCATAGAAATCTGTTTGAAAGAAGAGAATTGTGAATAAATGTACTTAGAGTAACGGTTGCTTTAGTTGAATAAGATAGGATAGTACATATTAGTCATATAAAATATGTACTATCCTTTATTTTAGCTAACTTTTTTTATTTTAGGTCTTGATAACCATTTTCAGCAATAAAAGAACAATTGGAAGGACTGAATGAATTATACGATAAGCAAAATGAAGTACCGATGCCTATTGTAGATGAACAAAAACTAGATCTTATAAATGATACTGTGTGTTGTGCAACTGCTGAAAATAAGCAAGTAAGCATTTCATACCAAAAGCAAAACAAAGCATATTTTTGTTATTACCGAAAGTAAACTTTTAGATAGAAGTTTACTTTCATATTCATTAAGAAACATAAAAAAACCGACCTTTAATCGATCCGTTTTTTTATGTTTCTTTTGTCTAAAATTACAGAAATAATAAGCAAGACGGTTAATATAATAATTACATTCAAATCACTTTCATCTTTTAGAAAAAATGAATACAAAATATAAATCACCAATAATACTCCACAAATCAAATTTGAAATTTTATGCAATAAAATCTCCCCTCCCTGAAAAAATCATATATTTCCAATTTTAACATAAATAGGTTGTTTAATTGCAAAATTCCATGATTGATTTGAATGAATTCATTGCAAATTGACCATTTATCTCAAAAATTACTAGAAAAGTATACATTCAAAATACTATAAATGAAGACACTTCGAGGATTATCTCCTATTCATGAATAAAGTAACAACTATAAGTATATTCGGGATGTTTCTGTAATATAATCCGTCAAAATCTTACTAATACTTCAAGCAATGTAGTCAGTAAAAGGGAAGTGATACCCCTTATTTAACAATTGAAAGTAATACTTTTTCAAGTTCTTTTTGGGATAGTATACTACTATTAATATATACTTGATACGCACTTTTTCCTTCTTTTTCTGGGACAACTAGTTTCATTCCTTTTAACTTACCAGATCGATATTTTCCAAAGCTAATGGAATATCCTTCAAGAGTATAATCAGTTACTGTATCAAAAGTGAATTTTTTACTATTGGTAAAAGGACCTATTTCATCTACGATATAGTCGTGATTAGTAGTCTCAATGTCAGATTGCACGATTGTGAATCCTTGTTCAGCAGTAGATTTTGTTTTATCCGATTCACTATTTTTATATCTCATTATCACAACAGGTTTGGGTGTCCCTACTGTGGCTTGTGCTCTAGCCATTGTTTCTTCTAATACATACCCTGCAGGGAGATAAGTAGGGCGTTTAATTGGAAAAACAGCCAATTTTTGTGCTTCTTCTAAAGTGTAAGTGAATCTAGCGTTTATCTTTTCTTGATATACGTTTAATTCTGACGTGATTTTTTCTGCTTTTTTGTGTTCTTCTGGTGTAAGAGAATTGTATCGATCCATGTCCGTATGTCGTTCTCCATTTTCTACAGCACTAATTCTCTTCATGTAATCAAAATCTTCTTTTAATAAAACAGTATAACGTTCCAACTCTTCTTTTGTAAGGATTTGTTTCGCCACTTCAAGACTTTTGTTCAAACTTTCATATCCCTCTTTAGAAATACCCGTCTTTTGTTTTGCTTCCTCAGAAGTACCAATTATTTTCTCTAATAATGATGGTAAATTAGGACCTGCAAAAACCCCTGTAGGCACAAGAACCGCTGTTGCGACTATAACTGTTATGAACCGTTTTTTCATATGAGTTCTCCTTTTCATTTTTTCTTGTCTATATGCTTGAAAAGAAGCTGATACCCTTGTTTGTAATTCTTTCGAAGGTTGCATATTTTTTGCTGCTTTCTCCAAGTCATTATGTAATTGTTTTTCAAAATCCATTAACTTGGTTCTCCTTTCCAATCGACAAATTCTCCATCTCTTTTCGTAATATCTTTAATGCTGTATATAATCGAGATTTTACCGTACCAACAGGGATTCCAATGAGCAATGTAATCTCATCCAAACTGTATTCGTGAAAATACCGCATAATTACCACTTCACGATGCTTGTACGATAATGTATTTACTAATTCCAGCAACTCACTACGTGTTTCCATATGCAGAACCCCTTCATCTGTTATATAAAAAGGTTCCTGCCGAAATGCCTTTTTCCGCTCTAAAATACGGAATCTACGCCAGGTCTTCCTTCTCCAATCTTTTACTTGACGTACAATCAGGCCGTGCAGCCAAAATCGAAACGAACGATTATAATCGTAATTCGATAGTGATTTCCACATATGAATGTACACTTCATTCACAACATCATCTATGTCTTGCTTATCGACTATAAGAAATGCTACAGTTCGATATACATCTTTACAAGTAGCGTCATAAATGTATTGAAAGGCTCTTTGGTCACCGGTAACCATTTGTTGAAGCCATTTCTTTAATTCAATTTCATTCACTCTAGGGGCCCCCTCTATTTCCTGTAAAACAGCTTTCATATCTATATTCGCTCGATAGTTAAAAAAAGTTCATTTTTATTAAAAATATTTTCTGAATTTCATATAACATATATATGATGAATACTTCACTCATTTGAGGTTACCATAACACCACTTATCAGTAGTCAATGTATCTAGAAAAAACCCCTTCAGTTTACTTGCTGAAGGGGTTTCGTATTTACATAATTCCCGTAACCGGAAGTAATTTTTGTTGTGTTATTTTGGGTCAACATATCAAAAAAAATAGATAATGATGTTTTTAATTCGGTTGTTGAATCTTTCACGTTAACTAATTTATAAATAAAAGCTCATTATAATAAGTTGGCCTTTTTTTCCTATTTTTCGTACACCTTCGTCAATAAAGCCACATTTTTTATATAGCGATTGTGCAGTAATGTTTTTTATATTTACCGCTAATACTATTTCATTAATATGTGGATATTCTTTACGAATAAAATCAGGTAGGAACAATAATGATTGTTTCGCATACCCTTTTCCTTGATAATAATAATCCGTTGAAAACGCTCGTAATAACATAGCTTTTGGATTTTCAGAGTAAGGCTTTACCCCTTCATTTTCATGAAGCACGAAAAATGTTACAAGTTTATTATTTGCAAGAAATAATATAGAATGTCTGTCAGTATCGGTTCTTGATAATTCTATACATTTCTTTGGTGTACCTGTAAATTGTAACTGTTCCTCAGATAATTTATAGTTTTCTACTTGTTCCTTAAATCGTTCTTCATATTCAAATAATTCCATAATGTCCTCCCATTAATTTTGCCCGTTTGTGGATTGTATCATTGCAGTTCTCTTCCATGTATAAATTCCCACTCTTTCCAAGACATAATTTCAAGTTCCGGTCTGGGTTTATCTTCTAACATGGAAATAAACTCAACCGAGTGACCATCTGGATCTGTAAAATAAATTGATACAGCAGGCATAAAAGGGAAGACCATTAATTCCTCGGAATTTCCACCAAAAAAATTTTCAGATTCAATCCCTAATTTATTTAAATAATCTCTTGCTTTAATAATATCCATCACATCTACTTTAAAAGCAAAATGTTGACGCTGAATCTCCGGTGAAGGATAGTTTTCTCTAATCCCAAACATGGCTTCTCCAGGATTTCCAATCCAATAGAATTTAGATTTCCGATTAGAATCTTCATATAAAGGAATGATATTGAGTAATTTTTCATAGAATTCAGCGGATATTTTATAATTACTTACATTAATATGTGTTTCAAAAATCCCTTTAATCATTTGAATCCCCCTTTTTCCATATTATACTATCCAGGAAAAATGATGTGTTATGTAATTTTGGTTGTATAGGATATTCATATAAAGTTAACATAACGTCCTATTATAGGCATATTAAAAGGATCTTCTGATTGAAGATCCTTTTAGCTGTTGGTTCAATTAAAGCGCTCGATTGTTGAACTTTTAAAACTTAAAACGGTAACCGGTTAGATACTAATTATCACCAAGAAGGTGGAGGCCATTCTCCAATTAATTGCCGAATCAGTGCTACCTGTCCGGTATGATAACTGTTGTGTGCCATAAGAGTGGCTAAAAGGTCACCACGAGTCCTTTTCAATCCCACGTCTTTCAGTTCCTTTAAATCTTTTTTTGCTTCGTTTTCAGCTTCCTTTAGCCCTTTACTGAATAGAAAAAGAGTATCACTCCACTCGATTTTATATGACGGAGCTGTTTTATCAGGCCATGAGTCTTCGTCATGTTCTGGATGATTGGGCACCCTGCCTTTAAGGTAGGCAAGATAGAAATCTTGCCAGAAAATCATATGGTTTAGAATCTGCCACACTGAATATGGACAGTTTGAGGGTTTTTCCCCAGCCATCTCCCACCGTAAACCCTCAAACACCTCCAAGGGGTCAACATGAGCATTTTCCCCATGTAACCCGTTTTCAAAAAAATAAGATGACATAAGCATTCCCTCACTTTTACAAAATTGAACAAACTTTTTTCACTCAACAAAATGACCAATTCTTTCGACTTTCCCACTGTTTTTCAGGCCTCTTGTGCTTTTTTGTACTTTTGCCAGGCGGTGAAGCTTAAAAGTTGAAATTTTCTGTATTTTTATTTATTATAACAAATATCCAACAATCTGGCCCTTTAGTTGAATAAGGTTTCTAAGGAAAATATGAATAATTTATACAAATCTAGTTAACATAACACAAAATTATTGGTAGCAAGGACATAGTCGCCCCCTACTCTTACAAGGGATCCACCTTTTCTTTTTCTATGACTCTATTCATTTTTTTATAAATTCCTATTCTGGCATGGGTTTTAGGGGTCTCGTTTGTTACTGGATTAGCCGAAAAACTGTATAAAATCTTGCATGCTCTTAGCGTGGGTTTTTGCCGAAATGCTGGCGGTATCCCTCATAGCTACATTTTGGCTCACCCATACACATAAAGCTATTAAATCTTTTGCTTGGTACTTACTGGTTCGTTGTACAAAACCAACATCTCTAGCAAGATTCCGTAAGGTATTTGGAGATAAAAAACTTTGAATCTCTTGAGCAAATATTTGTAATTCATCAGACACAGAAACAGACATAAAAAACGCCATCCTTTCCTATGATTCTACAGAAAGAATAGCGTATTTTTTCATTTTAGGGGGCATTTCTTTTTATTAACTTGATAGCGATGTGGCGGGACCCCTATATGTTTTCGTTGACAAAACAGCATTGTCAAATGCAGACGAAGGCCTACGGGAAAATTTCGGCTACAGAACGAGAATAAAGTTAAAAGACGCCGTTGCGCAGAGTGGCTTGCAAGAATACGGCAAAACAACCATAAGATACTTCACATCAGACAATAAAACAGAAATTGAATTTGAATAAGCATTCCTGCGGGAGTGCTTATTTATTTTATTTGCAGGAAATTATCACCATTTGTCGAATTATATAAGCTGAAGGGTGATAGAAATGAGTCATAGAAACCTTTTTATACTGGCAATGAATACGTAAAAACAAAAACATTCACTTATAACGGTTAATAGGAGGAATTATCATGAAAAAATTAGCTACAATTGCGTTGACTGGTGCGTTAGCTTTAGGCGGTTTAACGGTTATGAATTTAGATACACCAAAGGTACAAGCTGAGGAATGGGATGGCTGTCATTATATCTGTGGTCCTGGCGAAACAGTAAACGATGTTACGGTTAAAATACATTCTACACAAGTTACTTTTGGTAATAGCTTAATTGCAAGAATCACGAATGACCGAGCTGAAGAAATTCATTACAATGTCAGCATCGAAAAGAAAAACGGAGATAGCTGGGGAGAATTTGAAACTAATTTCAAATGGAACAATCAGTGGGTTCCAGCTGGCTCATATGATGAAATTTCAACTTTCACAGGATATGGCGATGATGTTTATGAAAATGGCACATACCGATACAAAGTTGAAGTTGTAAGCGCAGATGGTTCTATTGATACAATTTACACAGCAGGAATGACAGTTACAGGGCGATAACTCATGACTGAGCTTTATTATTTATGATTGTATCTTCGATAATATCATTGATAATTGCGTTGATATTATTATTAAAATAAGCTCTTCGGATCTTATTTTTTTTATATAAAAATTGAATATTAATATTCTATTATTGAGTTTTATCCTCTGTTCATAAACATAAGATTTTCTGGACAGATGTCTCTTAACGTACAGAAAACACTTAAGATGTGTCCGATTTGTGTCTAAACGTACAATTTTCCCGAAATGGTATGGTGAGACCATGCCCATCAACTTAAGAATTTGCTTTACTCCCAAGTGTAAAAAAAACGCCATCCTTTCCTATAAGTCTACAGAAAGAAAGCGTATTTTTTCATTTTAAGAGGTATTTTATTTTGTTTGATTGATAGTGATGTGGCGAGACCCCTACTAAAAAAAGGATCTGATATTCATATCAGATCCTTTTTCACTATGTATAATTATTTTACTGCTACTTTTAATTCTTTTCCGGCTTTAAAAGCAGGGACTTTAGATGCAGCGATTTGCATTGCTTCACCTGTTTGTGGATTACGTCCTGTACGTGCAGATCTTTCACGCACTTCAAATGTACCAAAACCAAGAATCTGTACTTTCTCTTCATTTGCAAGCGCATTTGTTATAGCATCTAATACAGCTTGTGTTGCTGCAGCTGCATCTTTTTGTGTAAGTTCTGCTTTTACTGCTACCATTTTTGTTAATTCGGTTTTATTCATTTTTTGCACCTCCTTGCATGTAATAAGAAATTATTATAACGTACCTACGTTTCTCATGTAAATAAAGATATATAGAAAAAGCCCTAGCAAGAGCTAGGGCAATTCTGTGTAATATTAGTACCAGGGAAAAGGATTTCATCACATAATTTATATTTCAACATCTTTATTAAACAATATAAAGTGATGCTTTAATTATAATTTTGTTAATGTTTTCTCATTTTCGTTATGGGGGCATTTAAGAATCTTAGCTTAATAGCAATGGGATACCGCCAGCATTTTGGAAAAAAACCACGCTAAGAGTATACAAAGTTTTATGCAAAAAATAGGGAGACATAGGGAACTATAGGGAAGCAAAAAGTCGCTCTAAAATAGGAATGTATCAAAAGATGCATAGAGTCATAGAAAAAGAAAAAGGCGAATCTCTTGTGAGAGTAAGAGGACGTCTTTTTCTTTGCTACTGATAATTGAGACGTTATGTTAATTAAAATTGTATAGATATACATCATAAATATTTGTATTTTAAGTTGCATTTTGTTATCATATCCTGGTTATTCTAGAAAAATATGGGGGTAAAAACGTGGATTTAATTAAAGAAGTGACTTTATTAAAATATCAATTTAGACTTATGCAAAGTATGGTTCAGTCAGACGAATTCCCATTTTATAGATTTGTTATAGATTATGAGTTTGAAGAAGAACAAGTAAAAGCTTTAACAAAAATTTTAATTGCGTTTCATGATCGATTAACTAAAGAAGAAGGTTCCATTTTTGCTCAAAATGATCATTTATTTTCTAAATTTAAACTTCCTTTAGATATGCTATACAGCTCCAAAAAACCTAATTTAGATGAGTTTAAACTATATGTCACTAAGATCTTTTACCAAGAATTTGAATTGAAATACTTATTATTAAATTTAAAAAAACAATGTATTTTTGTAAATGTTTGTGATTATCTTCTAGAGCAATTACAAATTAGTAATAACATTTAATTCTATGAATAGAAGAGCCCCTCAATTAAGTAATCTAAAGGGCTCTTGGTAATTTCCTAAATACATTGACTTCCGCTAACGTGCGTTATGTAAAAAAAGGAGGGGAAATATGATTAAAAAAGCTAGTAAAAATGATCTGAATAAAATTCTAGCAAAATCAGATAATGCTCTATACGAAGGAACGGCCAAGACCTTTAAACCTACACAAGAACGAGTAAAAGAGATTGTACAAACAACATTAGAACAAGGAGCATACTACCTAGTATCCAAAGATGATGACGACTTAAAAGGATGGATTCTAATTGGCAGTGGTAAAGATTATTTTTCACAAGAGAGTGTAGGATTCATTTACGAATTATACATTTTACCAGAGTATCGTGGTCAAAAACTTTCAAAGAAATTGATGAAGGCAGGTATAGATGAATTGTCTTTAAAAGGACATAAAGAAATACGATTAAATGTTCATGCAAAGAACTTTGCAAGAGAATTATATAAAGAATTTGGCTTTGTAGATCGACAAATTTCAATGAGTTTAACCTGTAAATAATGAACTTCTGATAACGATAATTATGTAAATGAGCTAGTGGTGGTTCTGGTAAGAACTTAACTACTTAAAACGATAAGCCCTACAAAAAGTAGGGCTTATTTTTTATCAGAAACTATGTCATTTATGATGTTCTGCTCATGTTCATCCAATTTATTAGCAATGTAGTAATCTAATATTTCATCAATAAGCTCATAATTTTTCATATCTTTCATTGTGCAAATGGTTTTTATTTTATTAAGTGTTTCAGGCGATACTTTTATATTTTTTCTGTCTGCTGCTGACAATGAATTCTTTTTCTTTGATGTAGGATCATCTTGAACAGGTGTCACAGTCACTAAGTATTTTTTATCCAAAGTATTCACTCCCGTTTTAAATATCTGTTAAAATTTTAAATTTACTTTTCTGTTCAGATGTCAATTCATTATTTACATAATGATTTATAAGTAAATCAATGATTTCGTGAGTAAATTTCTTGTTGGTAATTTTCATTAGTGCTTCAAGTTCTTCTTTGGATTGTTTAGGAATTTTAATACTACCTTGTTGGTTTTTAAAACTCTTTTTCTCAGGTGTTTGCAATTTCATTTCTGTATTCGAAGCTGAATCGTCAGTGATAGGTGTAACGGTTACTACAAATGAATTGTTCTTATTATCCAAAGGTATCACCTCTATTTACTTTTATAAATTTATAATCTTATACTTTTATAAATTTATAAAAGTATAAATGCGTTTATTAAGATAGGAATAAAGTTTAACTTCATTCCTATTCTCGACTTTTCTTCACTTCAAGCACTTGTTTTACAGCGTTTTTTACTAACTTTTGCTTTGGCGCAGGTAGTGAAGCGACTTTTTCTTCGATTAACATATTTATTACTTCATAAATTTTCATATCTTCAATTGTAGCCAGTGTAGATATTGCCGTGTGTGTCTCTAATGAGACACGGAAAGATTTTGGTAACTCTTTCGTAGTAAGTTTTCTCTTCGGTTTTTCAAAGAGCTTATCGTCGTCAGGAAAACTACGTTCCTGATTTTCTTTGCTTTCTGGTGTGAAGGTTACTGACCCTTCAGTTTTCTTTCTTCTCATTCCAAGTTGTTCTTTATCTATATTCAATTTGTTATCCATTTACTGTTGTCATTCCTTCCAAAATCTCGATTCTTTTTTCGACTTCACCAGCAATATTCTGGTATACAGTATGAACGTTTTTATCATGAACATCTTTCAGATTGTAAGTGATTCCCGTTCTATCAAATCTCTTTAAACGTGCCATCTGTTTAATGATGTTACTGAATACATTGGCCTTGCCAAAAATCTCTTCTGCTTCTTGAAGAATATCTTTATCGATTTCATTCCCATTTTGCATTAGTACAGGTAATGCTCCGATAATTTCTAATGGTAAATTGTAATCATCTGCTAATGAAAATACATGTTCAACGTATTTTTGAGCACCCTTTAATGATCTTTCTTGCGTTTGTAAAATAACCATTACATAGTCACTAGCGACTAAGGCGCTATCCGCAAATTTATTTAATTGTGGTGGCACATCAATAAAAATGTAATCATAATTTTCTTTGATTGTACTTAACTGTTTTGCGAAATATGTATCTTGTGAGAAGTCATCTTCAAAATTTCTGAACAAGAATTTCTCATATGTTTGTAAATCCTCATAAGAAGGAAGCAAGTCCAAATTAGGTAGTACATTAATCAACGCACTTTGTAAGTTCGCATCTATAAGAGCCATTGCTAATGTTCTTTTAAATTCAGGTTCAATTGAATATACTTTTTTCATTGTGTTGAATAGTAAATCAGTCGCATTTGCTTGTGGATCTAAATCTACTAATAAAGTTTTCTTTCCTTGTTTCGCGAATGTATAAGCTAACATTACAGCGTTCGTAGTCTTCCCAACTCCACCTTTGAAGTTACCAGTTGTGATAACCTTGCACATTTTCCGTCACCTCGTAAAAAAAGTTTTTTTATACTTTTATAAATTTATAATTTGATTTTATAACACAACATACCTACGGTAAAGTATAATTTTATACTTTTATACTTTTATAAAAAGTTTAATATAAATTTATAAACAGAAGATAGTTTGTAAAATGTATTTTTAAAAGAATGTATTATCAAGGTTTATCAGCTCTTTTTTTATAAAAATATAAATTTATACTTTTATAAAAGTATAAATTTATAAAAAATATATCGTTATATTTTTGAAAAACTAGGTTTTTATAAAAGTATAAAATTATAAAAGTATAAAAATGAAATCGGATTTTTACTTAGAGGGGAATGTAACCCACTTATAGAGGTATTTACAAAGAAAAAAGCTTGTTGTAACGTAGTACACAACAAGCAACATTCTACAAAACAAAACACAATTTGATATTTTACATAAACGAAGATCGATAAGACAATTGAATATGAACACAAAACAAAAAGACACTCCCATATGTTAACGGCTACCAACCTTTAACGAGAGTGACTCAGTTCTAGTAATTGCTACCAACACTTACTAGAATGAACTGTATTGAACCACAGTGTTAACGTTTAAGTAGTGCACCAACACTATCCTTAAACAACTATGCCTTTTCACGAGGCTTCTTTGATATACCCATTTTATCATTGTTTGGATAAATATCAACTAGTAAATACTAGTTTTAATTATTTTATAGTCCAAAAGATATATAACGGGCATCTCTAATCCTAGAAGTCTTGTGATTGTACAGGTCATTTAGGAATTTGGGATGCCTTTTTGTTTTTGTTCGCGTGGAATTGCCTGATACCACGTAAATAAAAACTGATAAGCCGTAATTCCGTGCTTCTATATAGAGGGAACGTGTTACAGGCGTGGCTAGCTGTTGGTCGTGCAGGGGGTACAAAGTATACGCCTACAAAAACAGCACCCCTCATTGGAATCCTGTTCTTCTGGTGAGGGTGGGCGAGAACTTGCCCAGGGACGATTCTCTAAAAGGTTCGGGTGGTTATCGTTAGCATTACGGTGCTAGGGAGTACATTCAGTTTGTCGTGTAGGGACGATATTACAAGGACAAGCCATAGAAAAAG
>Ga0102589_1004810_pt1 | contig 12338 bp, 13 predicted proteins | sample AraplaMF_Col_mLB_FD_76858 | JGI IMG/M metagenome (GOLD analysis project Ga0102589, IMG submission 76858) | Arabidopsis root microbial communities from the University of North Carolina, USA - plate scrape MF_Col_mLB | ecosystem: Host-associated > Plants > Roots > Endosphere | place: USA... | reverse complement strand
CAAACCACATCTGTCGAAGACGCGGCGGGGTAGGATTGCTTTGCGGCCTCTATTAATTCAACAGCTTTTTCCTCTGCTTTGTTTACTGCCATTCGTTTATTTGTGTTTGCGAGTATTCGATTTTTAAGGATTTATAAAGTATACAAAATAAACCTTATAAACGTTCCCAATGCAAGCTTGGGAACAATTCAAACAGCGACAAACACTGTTAAATCGGTGTTTGTCGCTGTTTTTTATAGAAAATAACACTCTGAGACGCTGCGGAAAATAATTTTAAAGAAGACTGTTCGATCCACTTGTTCTGAATGGCGGTAACATATAAATATAATCTCAATGAAATGTTACCAAAGGATGCTTTGGGTGCTTTTTTTGTTTATAATAGTATCTTAGATTAACTTAACTATGTTTTAAGTAGGTGTTAAATTGAAAAATTATTTCAAGTCCTACGCTTTAGGTATTTTTTTTGGCTTGCTGTTCTATTTACCAGGATTTTCAGATTTTAATTGGTCATTACAAAAACATTGGATTGCAATGCTTATTTTTGCCCCAGCTTTAGCATACATATCTGTTCTATATGCAAATTTTATAACAAAGCCTATTAAAGAGAATCGCTGGTATTTGTTAACTTTCATATTAGGCGTAGTTTTATGTGTGATTGCTTTATTTTCTTTAGAAAGTTTTCTTTAATCTATTTTGGATATTTATAAATTCCAAAAGTAAATAACGTTCCAAAATGAAAGTTATGGAACAAACCACGTTTTGGTAGCTTTTATGGTAGCATTTTAGTAAGAGGTGATTAATATTGAATAAAATTAAACTTGGTGCTAATCAAGGATTTATTGAAATAAATTTAGGCGATACAGTAGATTGGAAAAATCAAGGAACAGTGTCCATTCAAAGTGGAAATTACTATGTAATGAATGCAGAAATCTGGATTACCCTAGATGAACTTATTTCGTTATATGAACAACTACAAAAGGCTTATAAAACATTAAAAGGGAATATTACATTTGCTAATTTAGATGGAACATTGCATTTTACGCTTAAATTTAATTCAATCGGGCAAATTAATTTAGAAGGTAGCTTTCAAGAATTGCCTAGCCAAGAAAATAAGCTGGAATTTGAATTTATGATTGACCAAAGTCATTTACCTACAACACTGTTAGATATGAAACCAATTGTCGAACCGTATTATATACAGCAAAAATCTAAAGAATAATATTGTATTCAATCTCATTCAAATAAACGTTCCCAAATGCAAGTTTGGAGACGAACTCAAAGGCCACTAATGTTGTTAAATCAACGTTCGTGACTTTTCTTACTGAACATTGTTTATGCGTTTTTTATGAATTTTGATAAAAGTCAGTCATATCAAAGGTTTTGAAGTATTTGAATTAATGTTGCACCATCGTCTTTGATGAATAAAATCGTGTATAAAAATTGAAGTCTTATCGTTGTAAATCCGCATAAATCTGACGAGTCCCCTTATTGTGCTAACGGGCTTTACTTCAAGATGGGATTCCACAGAGATCCCATCTTTTTCTTCTTCAACTAAACCAGCTAATAGTTTGTCAATAATTTTCTGTTAAAAGTTTAATAGGCACGTGCTATACTAAAAAAGTGTATGACAAATAACCGTCCTAAAGTTTGTTTTTTGGAAGGTTTTGTTTGATTTGGTTGTACCTACTTATCAAGCTAAATCTTGGTACGTAGTTCTGTTTTTTAACAAGGCAAAAATCCAATGTAATAGTTTATTAACACAAGCTATTATCGCTACTTTAAAAGGTTTTCCTTCTTCACGTTTTTTATCATAAAATTTACGTATTTTCTTGTTTCGAGGGATGATTGTATCGTCTGTTTTAGTTTTTCTGCAATCTCGTATTGCACAACGAACAGCCATGAACAAGGCATGACGAAGTCTACTTGAACCTCGTTTTGTAATTCGATTCTTGGTCGCTGAAAATTTACCTGATTCGAAAACACTTGGGTCAACTCCAGCGAAAGCCACAAGCTTTTTAGGGTTGTTAAATCGATCTATTTCACCAATCTCAGAAATAATCGTTGCAGCGATCTTTTCACCGATGCCTGGGATAGATTTGATAATACTAGATTCTTCAATTTCTTTAGCGAGGGCATCTATTTCTGACTCTAACTTTGATAGATGCTCTTTGTACTGAAGAAGGATCTTTATATACATATCCAGACTTAAAATATGACTCTGGTAAACTGTTTTTTCAAAAGGATTACGAGCTGCAGCGGCTTTAAGATGTAAGGCTTTTTCATTTGCCATCTAATGGACCTACTCTTACATAGTTCATATATTTTGTCTGTAATGGATTCCTCACTTGCTTTCAAAATATCTTCTGAAGAAGGGAACTCTGAAAGAGTTAATAGTGAAACATTAGAGTATAAATCTCCGAAAACCCCTTTATATTCAGGAAATACCTGTTCAAGGACTGCCTGAAATTGCAACTTAGTTTGAATCATTACGCCAGTTATATTTTCATGTTGTCTTGTAAGATTACGAAGATTTAATAACTGCACGCCACGCTTTTTATATGGCTCTAATTCCTCTTTATAGAACAATTCACAAAGAAGATAGGCATCAATGGCATCCGTTTTTACTTTTCTCAAACTCGATCCTCTTGCCTTATAAGAAATTAACGGATTAATAATAATCAATAAATACCCTCGTTCTTCTAAATGATGTATGACAGGAGCACTATAATGTCCTGTAGCTTCTAAAATGATTGTAGGCTTCATACCAGCCTCATTTTTTACATCCTTCTAAAAATATAACAAGGTCATTAAGACCTTCTAAAGTATGCGTTACCTTAAAACTTTTACGATATGGTTTGCCTTTATCTAAGAATGCTTGAACCTGACTTTCACCTTTTGAAATATCCAGACCAACGACTGGATTCATTATTAATCTCCTCCTAGAATCATAGTTTGCCAGTTACCCCTAATCCTCCATGCAGTGTCATAGCTTCGCTTGTTATACGAGATCTAAGTCCCAACCAGCCTCAATCATGTTTCTGCAAGTAGGGGGCGAACGGTTTAGTTGACGGGGTCAAGCCCCACGAGCAGTTACGTTCTACCCTGGCTACTGCTATAATAAAACCATATAAAATATGGTCAACCAGAAATATCTGGCTGACCTTATAATACGACGGGGTGCTTTATTGGAAGAAGGAGGACCTTTATAATCAAACTTTTTTATAAAAAACAGTTCTTGAAATTAAAATAAAGCCAATGTTTTGATCAAGCTTTATTCAAAACATTGGCTTTTTATATACAGTGGGAGCTTTAAGGAGAAGAAGCAGTTTAGATTAAAAAATGATCTAGCCACTTCTTTTTATATGAATGATGTTGTTATTCATTGGAAAATGTGTAAAGTCATATTCAAATGTTAAAAGTGGTATTGCTCGTGATAACCATATTAAACTCTGAATTGAGCTGCTAAGTCTCTTAACTCTTCTGCCAAGTTTGCAAGTGCATAAGCAGATGATGAAATTTCTTCCATTGATGCCGTTTGTTCTTCAGTCGTTGCAGAAATACTCTCTGTGCCGGCTGTAGTAGATTTAGTTATGGAGTGGATTGTATTCATACTACCAACAATTTCTTCAGTTCCTGCTGCCATTTGCTCTACCGCTGCAGATACTTCTTCCACCTGCATTGTAACACTTTGAATGGCACCTTGAATTGAAGCGAAAGTTGTACGTGTATTTTCTGTTGTTTTAATCCCTTCATTAACTCCCGCTGTTACTAACTTCATTGATTCAACAGCCTTTTGAGTATCTTTCTGTGTCTCTGAAATCAACACTTCAATTTGGTTTGAAGAAACAGCAGACTGTTCTGCTAGTTTTCTAACCTCATCTGCAACAACAGCAAAGCCATTCCCATGCTCGCCAGCACGTGCGGCTTCAATTGCGGCGTTCAGGGCAAGGAGATTTGTTTGTTCAGCAATCGCTGTAATCGAATCAATAATTTGACCAATGTCATTAGAACGTTTTCCTAACAAGTCGACAACTTCGGATAAGCCATTTACTCTTTCTGTGATGTCCATCATTTGTTGATTCATTTGATTTGCGGCATTTATACCGTTTATCACCAGGGATAAAGAATCACCTGAAAGTTCGGTTACAGCTTGAGCATTCCCAGCTACTTGTTGCACACCTGTTGAAAGCTCATTGACAGTATTGACGGTGTTAGAGACATTGTTTAGTTGCTCTACTGATCCATGAGCGATAGTTTCCATCGTATTTGCAACCATCTCTGTTGCTTTTGTAGTTTCTGCTGCATTAACATTCAATTCCTCAGATGCCTCGGCTACATGATTAGCAGTTTCAGTGACTTTAGTTACCGTATTACGAATATTATTAAGCATCGAATTAAATGATTGAGTTAATTGACCAATTTCATCTTTGGATGAATAGGTACCTTGTACAGTCAAATCTCCATCGCCCGCTTTTAACATATTAGCCTGCAACTCTTTAACCGGATTTACAATTAAACGTGCAATCCATGTTGCTAATGTAATAAAGAAAATAATGGCCAAAACAGAGAGAATAGCAGAAACAAGTATAGTAGTGGATAGACTTTGTTTATTTTCTTTATTCAACTGTTTAGCATCTTCGGAACATATAGTCATAAGATTGCGTGCTTCATTTGCCACTTTCTCACGATAATCGCCCATAGCTGTAGTGTATAAAGAATAGGCTTCCTCGTTTCGGTTTTTACTAGCCAAATCAATGACCTCTGTCATAGTACTAAAATAACCGTCGAGATTGGATTTAATAGATTCTAACAGTTTTCGTTTATCTTCATTTCCATTGTAAGAGGCTTCAAATTTCATGATTGAGTCATTAAGTTTTTCAGTTCTTTCGGAGATGTTTGTCTGTAAATCAGTGTTACGATTTGCATCCGTAGTAATCATAAGCTCTAAAACGAAAGAATCTATCGCACGAATGTCAGCTCGAAGTTGGCCGATATATTGAATTGGCAAAAGTGACTTGTCGTACATTTGACTGGATTTTTTCGCCATATCTTCAATGTAATAAAAACCAACACCTGAAATAATCAGCAAAAATATAACAGCGGATGTAATAAGTGTTAGGATTTTCTTCCTGATTGATAAGTTTTTCAAAAATATTCCTCCATAGACTCAACTAATCAAAAGTTCTGAAATGACAGTGGTATATACTAATAACTTTGGATATAATGAGTAATTTATATTTTGTAATAATATACTACACTAAATTTATGAGAGAATTGTGAAGTTTTTATTACATAAAAAATAAAGGGTTACAGCTGTTATATCCTCAATTTGGGATAAATCGTAATAATACAACTACAGCAAACGAGCGCTGTTGTTTAATAAGCATCGCTGTTCTTCTTAAACTAACGATGGGATTCCACAGAGATCCCATCTTTTTATTTCTTCAACTATCGATGCAGGTTAATGAAACAAGGCTACTCATTAATAAAATGTTACAATTATTAGGAGGGGTGAAATGGTTAATATTAAGTAATTAGGAGATAGAGGATGAAAATCAGGAAAGAGAAAAAGAATAGTCGGGACGGTATTTTTAGAGACATACTTATTGAAATTCGAGATTCAATCTTATTTGAAATAGTGTGGAACATCTTAATGTTTATACCAAGAATGGTGATTCGTTTAATCAAGAATATATATTACTAGTCTAAGTGAGTGCGATTCTTTAAAGGTATCGCCTTTTTCGGTTTGCTTAACAAAGCAGATTGTGAAGTACAATACTTAAAGTAATATGCAGCTCTTTTTATTGAACTCCCATGAAAGAACTTAATCATCTTTCATTTTCTGTGGTGTAGTGCTGTTTTTTGCGCTACATGGATGGCTAACGGGGCAGAATAGTTGAGTAAGGTTTGTTGGTATACCATTTTGAATCGTTACCGTTTGGCTAAATAAAAAAACCGATAATGATAAAATTCAGCCAAGGTTTATTTGTTCCAACAACATAAAACAATAGAAATTGGTGTAGCCTTACCGTAGTAGTATCTTTTTTTAAAATACAGTACAATAGTGGAGCAAAACTGAAACAGACCCGGAGGAAGATTAATGTTAACAACAACAGAACCATGGAGACAACTAGTAGAAGTATTAAGATCTTATGAAAATGAAACATTACAATTCCAAATAGAATCAAAAGATAAATCTCTATACATGCTGCAAACAATCCCAAGTATGTGTCTCGGAGAAAATGAAGAGTTTGAAGAAATAAGTCATCTCATCGCTATATCAAGTGACGATATTAAATTTGCTCAAGTAAATATAACACTACAGAAAAAAGATATACTTAACGTTGAAAGTATTTATACTCCAGATGAAGTTGAATGGAGAAAAGATGGTTTCAAAATAGAATACAAAAACGATGTCACATTTACTTTCAATGTATTGTTAGACTAAAAAATGAATAGCGTGGGAAACTTATTAAACACACTAGTTAAAGGAGTAGCATTCGCTACTCCTTTTTTAATGTTTAAGCTGAGAAAGTAAAATAAATATAACATTGCTAATGGAACTATTGCTTTAGAGATAGAGCTGAAACATAATTAGTGGATACGGGAAAGAATCTTTCGTTTATTAATGAAGGAACAGAGGAGACGGAATGTATGAAAACAAGAATTGCAATTATAGAAGATGAAGATAATATACGAGAGATTTGTAAACGGTACTTAGAAAGAGAAGGGTATGAAGTATACACTGCTGTGAACGGAACAGAAGGATGGAATGTATTTCAACAATACCAACCAGATCTAATTATTTTAGATTTGATGATGCCAGAAAAAGATGGATGGGAACTATGTGAGGAAATTCGCCAACATTCTAATGTACCTATTATTATGTTAACCGCGAGAGGAGAAGAAAGAGAGCGGATTTTAGGATTAACAATGGGAGCGGATGATTATGTAACAAAACCATTTTCACCTCGTGAATTAGTATTGAGGGTACAAATTATATTAAGAAGAGGAAGTCAAGTAACAATTCAAGGAATAGAGCCTGCATCAGGAATGATAGAGTTTCTAGATTTGAAAATTGATCCAACGAAAAGACGTGTATTTGTTGGTCGATATGAAATAGAGCTAACAATGAAAGAGTTTGATGTGCTTTATCTCATGGCAAAACATCCTAAACAGGTGTTTTCACGATCTCAACTTCTTGAACGGATTTGGGGATTTGAGTATGAAGGATGTACAAATACAGTAACTGTATTAATGAGTCGTTTACGTGAAAAGTTGGAGAAGCATGCAACAAAGAACCGTTGGATTCACACAGTTTGGGGCATAGGTTATTGCTTTGAATCAGATGGAGGAAATGATAAGTGAGGTTACGAAATCAACTTTTATTGATGAATCTATTAAGCACGGGTATTATGGTAATTTCTATATGGTATAGTGAAAGGCAAATGTTACTTAGACCAGAACAAACACGGTTATTAATAGTAATTATAATTGTAGCAATGATTATTTCTACGATGATTTATTGGTTAATGACACGCCCTATTATGAGATCTATTCAAAATTTAATTGCCTTGACCAAACAATTTAGTGATAGACAATTTGGAACGATGTACATAATAGGGAAAGAACCAGAAGAGTTTAAAGAATTAGCGGAAGCTTTTCGAGAAATGGCCAAAAAACTAGACGAAAGCTTTGCTAAGTTAGAAAAAGGAGAAAAAGCACGTACAGAGCTTATTGCAAATATCTCCCACGACCTACGAACTCCTATGGCTAGCATACAATTGATGGTAGAAGCGTTACAAGATGGTTTAATTGAAGACCCTGATATGAAACAACAATATTTAACAACAATCCTAAATGATATACAACGATTAAGCGGATTAATTAATGATTTATTTGACCTTTCTAAGTTAGAACTTGGACAAGAAGTTTTTAATCCTAGTTTAATACATGTAGATAGTATTCTATTGAAAGTAATAGATTCACATGCCATCTTATTGCAAGATAAAGAGATTGATTTACAATTGTACGTTTCTGAGACATTACCACGACTTTGGATTATGCCATGTAAAATAGCACGAGTTATCAATAATTTGTTGCATAACGCGATTCGGCATTCTCCTACATGTGGAGCTATCGAATTAATTGTTGAGGAAAATAAACAGAAGCAGCAAGTTCAATTCACCTTGCGTGATGAAGGAGAAGGTATTTCCTCCGATGATCAATTACGTATATTTGAACGTTTTTTCAGAACAGACCCATCAAGAAGCTCACAATCTGGAGGTTCTGGACTTGGTTTAGCCATTGCAAAATCGCTAGTCGAAATGCATAAAGGACAAATTGGTGTTCAGGACCGTCAAGATGGGAAACGGGGATGTGAATTTTGGTTTACTATTCCCGTTATACTAGAAAAGAAATAATGCGATTGAAGAATTTTTTGGTCAGAAATCAATGTATCTAATTTTCTGAGCGGTTTTTCATTTATAAACGAAAAAATGAAGTACGTCTGTCTGGTAATACTATGGTCATGCATTCCAATCCCATGGGAGTTACAAGGGTCACCGTACATTTAGACACAATTTAACTAGCACTCTGTATGTTAAGCGTAAGGATAATTAAACAAGTTAATACGTACCAACAGTAAGTGTTGGTACGTATTAACATATATGCAACACTTACTTAGGTCTTAATTTTTATAGCGTCATAGCGTTGCATATATTACGTTGCAAATTAAATTAAACTCCGAAAATGATACGATATTTGTAGCAAAATAGAAAAATAGATTTATGCAACGTTAGGAGAGCATTAGATGAATTACGCATATATTCGAGTGTCCACGCTACAACTAGATTACACATTTCAGAAAAAAGAGATCCTTACATATTGTGGAGCTAACAAAATTGAATTGTTAGCAGACTGTATTTTCGAAGAAAAGCGAAGTTGAAAAATATGGAGAGAGAACAATTCAAAATTCTTATGGAACAACTACATCCAGAGAATACACTTATTGTCTATAGATTAGATCGTTTAGGCAGAAATCTTTCTGATATGATCCGTACTCATGAAAAGCTGATCAAAAACGATATTGGTGTTATTGCTATTAATGATAATATTGATACTCAGAAAAAATAAAAACAGACTGCAAAGCTTTCTGAAAGAAACGCTTTGCAGTCTTATGACTTCTTACTTTACTCAATGCTTTCTAATTCCCATTTATGGTTCTCGCCTGGTGAAGTTGTATGTTCAGGTTTTAAAACATTTTCATAACCGAATACAATTGGGGCAATCCCGTTATCTGCAACACTACTAAACCAGTCATTATTTCTATATGTGATGTAAGTAGAATCAGATTTTAAATAGAAGCTCTTTTCATCTGGAAGTTTCTCTAATTTAATTGTCGATCTATTACGTTCTTGGTCTAACCAGCTATAATCATATCCATTTCCAACGTTAAGATACTGATAGCCACCATGAGTACTATTCGTAAACTTAAGGAATACTTCTTCATCCTTTCGAATTGGCTCTCCTGGTTTAGATTGACCTTTTCTCTCAATGATGACTGATGTAGCTTCAATATCAGGCCCGTGTATTGCTTGTTTTTTCGGCCCAAGTCTTAATCCATCCCAATTGTTCCCTTTTAAACTAAAGTGCACATATTTACCGCTTATATTTTGGAATATCTGCGCTGCTCTCCATTCTTCGTTTACACCGTTAGGTAAGTTAGCAGTTGTTTTCAAATAATATTCTTTTCCTTCTACAATAAATTCACCTTTATTATCTACTAATAAATTATCAAACTCTTTATTATACTTAACGACTGTAGAAGTTTTTTGTGTTGGAAGTTTCTTTTGTGCGTCATTGATTTCAAATGTAACTTCTTTTGATGGATCGAATTGATTCAAACTTACAGTTTCTTTAGACTCATATATATTTCCGTTTTTTACTAATGTCACTTGTTCTGTTGAATTAGAATTTTTCTTTTCAAAAGTAGCAGTGATTTCATTACTTGCTCCAAATAAGCCCGGTACGACTGCCGCATACAACTTTTCCTTAATTGGATCATACGCACTATATGATAATGTTGGTGGTTGTAGTTTTTCAAAAATACCGCCTTTAAAACCTTTTGTTAAACCAGCTTCTTTTACATGTTCTAGATTTTCTTTTTCAACGATAACTTGGTCTTCACCGTACCTGTATACAAATTCATTTGTTTTCTTAGAATCTACATTGATGTGCTTGAATACTTCATTAAAGGTTACATTATTACTACCCAAACCTTCTGGTGCATATACTCTAAACTTCGGCTTATTCCCGATATCAGTTTCTAATAATGCAGTAGATGCATTTACACGCGCTTCATATTTCCCTGCATCTCCTAAGTTTTTAAAATCCCCATCTTGCTCAATAGATACGTCCATTGTACTCGTAGGTAATACTTCAACAGACAGAAGTGCACCTTGTTCAACCGCTTTTAATTCATCTAGCGTTAAGTAAATATTTACATCTGCTTGACCTTCTAAACTGTCAATTAATACTTCTGTTTTATTTCTTCCTCCGTTTTCTGTACTTAAGTGCTGTGCTTTATAACGATCTTGCGTCGCCTTTACTGTATTGATGATTTTGTCTCCTAAGCGAATGTTAAAGTGAGGAGAAACGTTTTCAGCTGATGCTGTACCTACGTTTTTATATTCTAACTGTAAGCTGACTTTTGCTGCTTTGGCTGTATCAACTGTTGTTGCAGTCGACCAATCAAAATTATTAGAATAGCTTTCTGTTTCCGTATCAGTTTTTGAGTATCCATAGCCTACATTTAATGAAGCATCAGCTTTTGGTACAGGACCCGCTGCTGAACCTTCAACACCGCCTCCTACAGTTAAACCAACATTAAAAGAATGCTGCGTCGATACGCTTTTCTCCCAGCCTTTATTAATAGATCCACCTTTTGAATCTGTAATTTCCTTAATAGGGGTAACTCCAATACGTTTAATTCCAATTTGTAAATTCGGCATATTGGCAACCATTGGGTTGAAATCTGTATCAGAATCACTGCCAAAATACTGAACTTCATACGCATCTGAAAAAGGATCTCCATCTGAATTTGCACTCATAGGATTAGTAATGAATTTTAATTTTCCTTTATCTTTCTCTGGATCCCATGCACTCACTTCATTTTTTCCAGTTTGGTAATTAAACTCAATTTTATATCCTTTTGTCTCTAAATCATTAGGGATGCCATCGTTATCCCAATCATTGTTTTGTACTTCAATTTTTTCAGTAGAAATCTGTCCTTTTTTTCCGTCAGTCCCAAGAACAGCTTTTTCTTCTTTTACATTTGCATTCTCATTAAATTTCTCAACTTTACTATCCGGACTTGGCTGTTGTACCTCTGCTAAAGCAGGGGATCCCAAAGTCAATGCCATTGCTACACTACTTAATACAGCAAATGCTGGCTTCAATTTCTTTTTCTTCATCATCATTTTCCTCCTTGGTTTCTAGATGAGTTAAAACATCTACTATTAAAATCAACTACATCATATCTATTAAATCTTTCAAAAATCTTTCGTAAATATTACAAAAGTCTTTCATAACCCTATTTCTTTTCTGATGTCACAGGAAGAGTAAACCAAAAATCACTTCCTTGTTACCATCTGAATGATCTTGCACACCAATTTTACCTTTGTGCATTTCAATTAACGATTGTGCAATGGCTAATCCAAGTCCGGATCCTCCAGATTGTGAACTTCATGGAAAAGAATATAGTTTTGAAGGAAAGAGTAACAATTGGATTGTAATGTACAAAACTGAAGTTACTAAAGAAAGAGAATTTGGAGAATTTATAATTAAATATATTGGAAAAGAACCTGCACCTGAAGTATTCGTATATAAAATAAAGAATGCATCAACATCGTTAGATGTTGGTATTGGTGAAGAAACTTTTAACAATGAAAATAATATACATTCATTTAATGTCGAATGTACTGGCTGTGAAGTTTACACAACGAAATGTAGGTTCTTATAAAGTATTAGAAAAAATCGGAATGACTAAAGAAGGCAGAATACGAGAAGATTTATTATTGAAAGATGGTTGGCGAGATTCTCTTTTATACAGTATTTTAGAACAAGAATGGATAAGTACTAATTAATATTCTACTTGTACTAAACCAGCTAATAGATTGTCAATAAAAATCTTTTAAATTAATAAACACTTCATGCTATACTAAAAAGCGCAACCCAAATAACCCTCCGAATTCAATTTGGAAGGTTTTTGTTGTATTTGAAAATGCTGTTACTAAATGGTTTCTTGGAATGGTGTTTTCGTTTTTAAAATCGCATAA
>Ga0102589_1004808_pt1 | contig 12347 bp, 17 predicted proteins | sample AraplaMF_Col_mLB_FD_76858 | JGI IMG/M metagenome (GOLD analysis project Ga0102589, IMG submission 76858) | Arabidopsis root microbial communities from the University of North Carolina, USA - plate scrape MF_Col_mLB | ecosystem: Host-associated > Plants > Roots > Endosphere | place: USA... | reverse complement strand
ACTATTAAAAATGCCGATTTGATTTTAGTGATGAAAGACGGGGATATTATTGAAAGTGGTAATCATGAAGAACTGATTGCAGAAAAAGGATTCTATGCGGATCTATATAATAGTCAGTTTGAAAATGTTTCTTAAAATTGAACGCCAACTTTCGTTTTGGCTGCTAGACAGTGTGTAGCTTAATAAAAAGTGTTTGATAAAAATCACCTCGTTTCTTAGAGGTGATTTTTTTTTTAAAACCTCTTAAAGCGATAAAGCTTAAAAGTTGAGCGATAAATCAAAGTTAGGCGATAAATTTAAAAATTGTTTCGATAAATCTTGAATTTGTTTCGATAAATCTCAAAATTGTTTCGATAATTCAATAAAAAGTTTCGATAAATTTATTTTGAGCTTTATACTAAGAGAAAATAAAGGTGTGTTAAATTCAATTCAAGAAAGAAGTATTTCCAGTACTTAAGGCGAAATTTCAACTTTTTGCTTATGAATTGGATTGACCAGTAACCTCTATCTACCTCTTCATTCATATCTTCGCATGTTATACGGAATCCCTTTTCCCCAGCCAGCCTAATCAAGTGTTAACAAAAAACTACGTGGCGGAAGTTGCTATTTCTTTTGATAAACCGTATACATTACAAGAAATACAAACTAAAATCCCTGATAATTTAAACATTGTATGGTTGTATATGACCTCGCATATTGCAGATGAAAGTAAAGGACCTTCAGGGGTGTCGATTTATGGATTTGACCCATCTTCTTCACCAAAAGATGCTTATAATGAATTTATGGATGCGCTCGAAAAATATGATGCTAGTGGCAGAAATGAAACAATTCAAGATTGCCTATCATACTAAGATGGGTTTTGAAATTGAAGATGGAGAGAGAATTGTTGATGGTCTATCAATCAATACAGACTATGACGGGCCAAAGCAAGACAGAGTTTTATTTATAAAAAATTTAGATTAGATTTAGTTTCTTATTAAACAAACGCATGCTTTACTTCAATATGGAGTAGAGCTTTTTTCTATTTAAACTTTCGTGGGAAATTAACTTAACATTTGGTTGTCTTTATAAACATTGAGATATATTTCCATGGATTTGATTGACAGCGGAAGTGTATTAAGCCTATAATACATTACGAAGAGTGTATTATAGGCTTAATACACTTTTGTATTTTTGAGAATGGTGTATTAAGCAGTTAATACACTGAGAATGACTAGCGGGGTAATGGCTAAATATTAAACAGGGTGGTTCTTTAAAAGAAATTAGCCCACCATTATGCTCAATCTGTATTAAGTGCTTAATACACGAAAATATGATTTTCTGGGAGTTGAGTTAATTGACTGTAAAGTTTAATAATCGGGATCCAGTGTATGTCCAGGTGATCCGGCATTTTAAAGAGCAAATCGCCAAGGGGTATTTTGAACCTGGTCAGGAGATTCCATCAAGAAGAGAACTAGCCAACCAGCTGAAGATTAACCCAAATACTGCACAACGAGCTTATAAGGAAATGGGGGAACAAGGATTGATTTTTACTGAGGGGAATATGCCGAGCTGCATTACTAAAGATGAAGCGGTCCTTAAAAGTGTCCGCGAGGAATTGATTATTGAAGCGGTTGACTTATTTTTAGGTTCTATTAAATCCATTGATGTGCCGTTATCCGAAGTGTTGGAACTAGTTAAGAAAAAGCATGATGCCGAAAGCGGAGAAGCGGAGGAATTGAAATGATCGAAGTAAAAAATGTCGAGAAAAAATACGGCAGGAAACGGGTATTGAAAGGTCTTTCTTTTACCGCAGAAAAAGGTGAGATTACTTGTTTAATCGGTATAAATGGAGTAGGAAAGACGACAATCATGAAAGCTATTATGGCGCTCACACCGATTAATAGCGGTGAAATTTTGATAGATGGGGAAAAAATCCGTAAAGAAAGCTTTGAAAAAATTACCTTTATTCCAGATACGATTACGATGTTACCGCAAATGAAAATTTGTGATGCCTTTGCGTTCATGGCTGATTTTTATAAAAACTGGGATCCTCAAAGGGCAGAAGAGTTGCTGCAATTTTTCAAACTAGATTCTACTGAACGGATTGCCAATTTATCAAAGGGTAATATGGCTAAAGTCAATATGATATTAGGTTTGGCCCTGGATGTGGATTACTTACTGATGGATGAACCATTTTCCGGTATTGATATTTTCTCCCGTGAGCAGATTGCCGACGTGTTTACAAGCCATTTAATTGAAGATCGTGGTGTGATTATCACAACCCATGAAATTAGTGATATTGAACACTTGATTGATAGGGCAGTGCTTATTGATAACGGTGAAGTAGTAAAAGAATTTGGCGTAGAGGAAGTGCGTGAAAAGGAAGGGAAATCAGTAGTTGATGTCATGAGAGAGGTGTATCGTGGATGAGAAACTTTTTAAAGCTTCTTAATTTCGAAGTAAATCGATTTTTCAAATTGTACCTTATCTTAATAGGGGTAATAATTGTCAGTCAGTTCATTGGGGCGATTGTTGTATCAAAAGGATTTATGGATAGAGCTGATCAGAATCAACTATCAATGAGCCAAAATGTTAAGGAATACTTTTCATTTAATTATTTCTTTGACTCGGAATGGTTTCTGCTGCCAGTCTTCTTTAGTATAGCCATGTTGATGATATATGTTTTCTTTATTTGGTATCGGGATTGGTTTGGAAAAAATACGTTTATTTACAGATTATTAATGTTGCCAACTGATAGAATTACTATTTATTTCGCAAAATTGGCGACTATTATGCTATTAATACTTGGTTTAGTTGCCTTGCAAATATTGTTAATTCCAATCGAAATACAAATTGTTAATAGTATTATACCAACAGATTTACAATCGCATTTTTCATTTTATCATTTTAGTAGTTTTGAAATATGGGGCTGGATGTATCCGAATACTTTTACTGAATTTATCCTGATTTATGGAGTTGGGCTAATCTTTGTAGCAGTTTTATTCACTGCCATTTTAATTGAACGAAGTTACGGTTTAAAAGGCATTTTTTTCGCAATCGTTTATGGAATGCTTTCGTTCGGTGTCTTTTTTGTGCCAATTATATTGAATGAATTTTCTAATGGTTATTTTTACTCACTTGAAGTCCTTCTTATGATAATAGTAGTGAGCATCATCGTATTAGGAAGTGCCATTTTGATCGCGAATCATTTGTTAAAATATAAAATCAGGGTCTAAGGGGGGATAACTATGAAAAAATATTGGAAAACGCTATTGATTAGTTTAATCATCGTGATGACAATCGGTACTTATTATATTCAACAGGCAATGGCTAAGGGTGCATCCTTTAAAATTGAAACTACTAGCGGATATAAGGGGGAAATCGACAATCTTATTCTTCAAGCGAGATATCAGAGCGGTAATAGTTATCGTCGGTTGAATATATCAAAGGATGGTTCGACTAATCAGAACAGCTCTTTTATTGGAGAGTTGATAGGACGAAATAATCCTTTGATGTTTCAAAAATATATTCAAGACTACCGTAATTTTATTCGTGGAAAAGTATTAAATCCTGGTCAGTATTTTGAAGACGAAGACCGTTTGATTTACACCACTTTTAAAAGTAATGGTCGAAATAAGGGTCTCGGAAATTTTTTCACTCTTCAAATCGATACACTTGATAAAAAAACAAATGACAGTTCTTCCTTTGAAATCAATATGCCAGACCAAGTAAGATATGACTGGATCAATGAACATGATGTCTATGTAGAAAATGGAAAAATAAAGATATTAGCAATAAGTTATCTCAATGGTGAGGAAGAGCTGCATATATATACGGTTGATGAAAACAAAAAGGAATTAGAACATGACTTAATGCTTGCAAAATTAGAATCAGAAGAGATCGGCCAGGCCAGCATTAGTATATTAAATAACAATAATAAATTTAGTAATGAAAATTATTTCTTATATTTGGTTGAAAAATATAAATACCCAGATAATGGTGATCGTGAAACAATCTCTAGCGAAATATATCTTTATAACTATCTTAATAATGAAGTGAAGGAATTGACCATTCCAGTCGAATTAAAACCACATGTGAAGTCGATGATTCTTCATGGTACAGATATACTCATTCCTGTTCGTTCAGCCAATGGTTTAGTACTGAAACGATATAATATAGAAACGAAACAGTGGGAAGAGCATTTACACTTTAAATATCCAGGCATTACTAATGAAGATGATGATGACGAACTTTTTTCACAAATTACAGATGGTAAACTATATTTAGTCAATCGTACATCGGACGGTCATTTGTTATTTATCGGTGATGTACGTACAGGTGAGTCATTATATGAAGGTAAAATCATCAACGAAAATAAAGAAAATCGAGCTGCAGATACCTCACTTTTTATCGAGCAAATATATAACAACATTCAATTAATTGAAGAACATACATTTAAATAAATAAGAGTAAGCAGCTTTGGCAGGTATGAATTCTAAGATTCATAACTGCCGTTTTTTGTTCCTTGGGTGGATATTTGTGAAATACTAATGACAGTATGCCGATAATGAAATTAGTCAAGATTAAAGGTAATTTTATATAAGGTTTCAAATAATTTCAAAATTTTCGAACGAAATGAAGCAAAGCTCCGTCTAATGGAGGAAGGAGGCGAAAAGGATGGAATGTGAAATCGTGCAGCGTGCAATTCGAGGGGATCATCAAGCGATACTTTCACTTATTGAAATGGATGAAGAAATTTTATATCGCATGGCTTTTACATATCTGAAAAATGAGCAAGACGCTTTAGACGTGATGCAGGACCTAGTTTATAAGGCACTGAAAAAAATGCATACCGTTAAACAGCACGAATATGCCAGAACATGGCTCGTGCGCGTCTTAATCAATTGTTGTAAAGACCACTTGCGAAAACGCCAACTAACCGTTGCAATTAAGGAGCATCACCAAGTTGAATGGGTTATCTACTCTGATATGGAGCGGTTATTGGAACATTTATCTTTGTCGGAGCAGCAACTCGTCTATATGAAGTATTTTCAGCAACTAAAAAACAAAGAAATTGCTGAGCTAAATCAAATTCCGGAGGGTACTGTAAAGTCTAAGCTTCATTACATACTAAAGAAGCTTAGAAACTTCGCTGGAGAAAAGGAGGACTGGCTATGAGTAAACTACCGATTGACGTTCCAAAGGAGAAACTTCAACAAGTACGGATGGATATGTTTCGTAAAGTTCAACGAGAAAAAAGAACAAAGAAGCGCATTGTTTCGGTTGCAATAGCCTCTTTGTTTTGTGTAAGCCTTTTATTTTCAATTCGTGTTTCTCCTACAATTGCTAGCCATGTTGCAAAAATACCTGGCTTTCAAGCAATTGTATCTGCGGTTGTAAGAGATAAAGGGATAAAAGATATTGTGGACAATGACTATTATGAAGAAATCAATGAGACGCAGTCTAAAAATGGTCTATCGCTTACATTGCAAGGTGTGATTGCAGATAATACGGGATTAGTACTTTACTATGACGCTGATGCCTCATTTGATATTTCGGAATTACACTTGATGGAAGTTCAATTGTACCAAGGGGAAGAAGAAATTGAAGGAGGAAACGGAGGTTCATTTTCAAGCCATCTGTCAAATCGAACACGCATTTCTTCTTCGGTAGATTATAGTTTTTCAGAGCCTTTCGCTTATGCTTCAAAGGATTTTAAAGCGGTTTTTCATTTTTATGAAAAAGATAAGGGGAACATAGAAATATCGGTACCGTTTTCGCTACAAAATGAAATCGCTAAAGAGAAAACTATTACCGCGAATCGTACTGTAAATGTCAATGGTCAGAAATTTACGATTACAGAAATTCGCAGTTCACCATTAAGAATGGCACTCGATATTGAATTAGATGAAGCGAATACGATGCAAATCTTATCGATTGAGAATATTGTGGTCGAGACGGAAGATGGGGAGCGAAGAGAAGAAAAAGTTAAAAATGGCTTGTCATTAGGCGGAAATAGTCCCGACGGCAAATTCACGCTAAATTTACAAAGTAATTATTTCCATGATTCAGATTCACTCAAACTATTAATTGGAGCTGTTCATGCCGTCCCTAAGGGCAAGGATTTTATCGAAGTTGATTTTGGCACAAAAGAAGTACTCACGAAGCCCGATTATTTGGATTGGGATATTTCTGTAACGCAAGAAGGTGTATCATTTGCCGCAAAGAGATGGGATGATAGAATGGCACATTCGTTTGTAAATAGTGCTGTAAAAGGAGATGGCACGACGTTAGCATATAAAGGTAGCACGTTCTCAGATGATGATGAGTACCTTTATGAGACGGAGAACTATGAAGATTATGATGGCAAAGCCAAAATGTATATAAACTATTTCTTCAATCCTATTGGAAAAAATATTGAAGTGAATATTCCATTGAAGTAAAGTAAAGATGTTCAAAAAGGCTCTCCTTTTTGAACTCTTTTTAATGTTTCCATATTTGGAGCGATATCTCTGTGTTGACTTCGGGGAAAGCAAAACCTAGACAAAAGGATAACGTGAGATAAAAGGAAGATTCATTCCAAACTTTTGGAGTGGATTTCCTTCGTTTTGAAACGTAAAGACAAACAAAGACGTCTAATTGGTTACATTTAACTTCATGGAGGAAATATGAGATTAATACTACTAATAATAATGATGTCTATATCTCTAACTACAATTTTTCCATTTCAAAGTAATGCTTTGAATTGTGTTGAATTAGAAGGACCAGCTATTAACCATTTTGATACTGCAATCGTTGGAACGGTTTTAGATGTGAAAAATGATATTGTACATGACACTGGTCTAAAGGAGACAAAAAAATATGTCTTGATCGATGTTGAGAAAAGTTGGAAAACAGAAGTGGATTCCCAATTAATTTTTGAAGCTGATTTTACATGGGCTTTTAACTTTGAAAAGGGGAAAAAATACATTGTTTATTTGAAGGAAGAAAAAGGGAACTACTTTAATAGTCCTTGTAGTCCAGTTGTTTTAGTAGAATCAAATAATGATTATGAACAATTACTTGGGGAAGGTCTAAAACCGAAAAAAGAGGTTAATTTAGGCTATAAGATGTTGTTCAAGCATGATAAGGATTTAGATTTTGAACTTGTGATTTTGATAATAGCCATTTCGTTAATCTTAATTTGGAAATGGCACTCAAAAAGCGACAAATCATCTAAGAAAGTAGATTAAAATTATTGAGCTACCGAAGGCGAATGAACGTTGAACAAACAATATAAATGAAATGGGAAGGAAGATGGCTAATGATTAATAGATGTTTTTATACAGTGGTGGTACTTGGAACAATGCTATTATCAGCTTGTAGTATGGAAAAGACTGAACAAAACGTTATAGAAGATAAGACTGCTGGTGATAAAGTAATTGTTGACAACTCTAACTCTAGTACTGAATTAACCCTTTTTGCACTGTCTGCTAAAGAAGAAGAGGTGTATAGTAATTTTCAAAAAGATTTAAATCTAAAACATCTAAGTGAATTAGAACCAATAAGTATTGCTAAGTTATATGTTAAAGCAGAGTTTGATAAAAAATATGATGTTGTATATGCCTTATATACAGACAGAGAAGGACATGTTCAATGGTCAAAAGAAGAAGATGAAGAAATTCCTGAATCTCACAGAAGTTCGGATGAACAAATCGTTGAACAATTCAAAGACATTGATAAAGGAAGATTCATACAAACGAATGACGATGAAGGATATATTGAATATAATTTAGACGAAGGAACAAAGGATATTCCGAAGATGTTTAAGATGATAAAAAATGTAGATGGGGTTTGGCAAGTGGCATTTAAGCCTATTCAATGAAAGCTTCATTTTGGTTTTATCTATTGAGTTTGTAAAGTAATGGGGATCATTGAGCTGTTTTAGACAGCTTTTTTTATTTACAAACAGCAGGTTTAAGAACAAATCTGTGTTAAAAAATTATAAATTAAAGTGATGATGTTAAATTAAAATAAACAATAATTCTGAGGTGAAAATATGGGAAAATCTATACATTATACGATAGAACCCCCGAATGACTTTGAGCAATTACTAACCTTATATGAATCTTTAGGATGGAATTCACTTAAATTAACAATTCATGAATTGGAACAAATGTGCAGTCAAAATTGGTATGCAATTTATGCTTATAACGATAAACAATTAGTTGGTATGGGACGTGTTATTTCAGACGGTGTAATTACTGGGATAATATGTGGATTATGTGTTCTACCAAGCTATCATTCTGAAGGAATCGGCAAAGAAATGGTGAATCGAATAATTCAACATTGTGAGCAAAATCGAGTAATTCCTCAACTAATGTGTGTTGAAAGTTTAGAAACCTATTATGAAACATTTGGCTTTAAGAAGTTTTCCATTGGAATGACAAAAAGTATAAATCGTTAAATCTAATTCATTATTACACTATCATGTGCGATTGTTCAATAAGAGCGGTCGCTTTTTTCACTAACAGTGGAGGATTGTGGGAGAAGGCAAAGCTTGCTTGCACGATCATGAAATTGGTACGGAATACTCTGATTGTTGGAGGTTTCATAAAGTTGTATTAAATCATGAGTTAGTATAACTTATTTAAGATTTACACTAATACCTTTTGCAGGCCTAAGTACAAGCCGATTTCTGATGCAGTTATGTTGCGGCGTAATTAAGCGCGAAAACCTAAAGATTGTGTAGTTATCTTCTTCATTCTAATGAGCATATACTTTAATAACGAAGATTGCTTTTTCATCTGCAATTTAATGGCAGGTTCGTTATGCAGGTATACGTACTAGGGTGCGCTACAGTGCCTCTAGTGCTCCATTTTTATTAGACTAAAATATGGAGGCGGAAAATTGAATGATGATAATGAAGTTTTAGTAGATAAAGAAAAACGAAATGAATTAAAGGTGAAAGAAGAACGGAAAGAGGGAGAACCAACTCCAGCCTTCAAAGGGGCTTCGTGGGCAGCACTTTTAGTAGGCGTTGCGTCTTATCTTATAGGTTTGTTTAACGCAACTATGCAATTGAACGAAAAAGGATTTTACTTTGCAGTTTTAGTATTCGGACTGTATTCTGCGATATCTTTACAAAAAGCAGTTAGAGATAAAGATGAGGGAGTACCAGTTACTACTATTTATTATGGTATTAGTTGGTTCGCACTTATTGTATCTATTGCATTAATGGCCATCGGTTTATACAATGCAGGAAGTATTGTTTTAAGCGAAAAAGGATTTTTTAGTATGGCATTTGTTCTTAGTTTATTTGCAGCAATAACGGTTCAAAAGAATATAAGAGATACACAGAGAGCAAGAGAAAATGGTTGAGTAATGTACCACAATGAGCAGAAATCCACTATGCTACAAGGGGTTTCCATAGCTCACTAAGGTTTTAAAATTTTGCATAGACCGCTCTTTTTTTCTTTCTTGAGCTAACAGCACAGGTTAGTTCAAGTTGCGTACAATGAATTTAGGAGAATATTTTTCTTCAAATGGCAATAGGAACTGCGACTTATGGATAAGACTGAAGTACTTTTAAGCCTGGAAGGAATGGGGGAATTATCTTCTTTAGCACTTACAGTGACAAATGCTTACGAATATGTAGAGAAAACTAAAAATAAAAGAAAAGCCAACGTTTTGAAGAAATATTATTCAAAACGTTGGCTTTTTATATGCAGTGAAATCAAAAGCGTAGAGTGATTTTTTAATTTATGGTAAAAGTGACTGCTCAAAATTAGCCATAATCACATGCGATGGAGATGATATTAAAAAATGTTATTTAATTACTTGTTAAAATTTGGTGTTGATGTTATCATGTGAATATAATATATGAATATTCATATAAATAATTCATAAAGGAGGGGATCATCTATGGCAAGGGGAAAAAAAGTTTTTTCAGATGAAGATAAAAGTCAGATTAAAAGTAAATTGAAAGATGAGTGTATGGCATTTTGGATTTCTCCGGGTTATAAAGAAACAAGCATTGGCGCATTGTGTAAGAAAGCAGAAATATCAACGGGTACTTTTTATAATTTATATTCTAGTAAGGAGGAACTTTTTTTTGAAGTTCTGTATGACATTCAAGATACTATTTATGAAAATTTTATTGAGCGAATTGAACAATGCCCTGAAAAATCCGGCTTTGAAACAGCCATAATCCAGCTTTACTATGAATACGAAAGCAAACCATTTCTTTATGACGTGAAAACGACTGACTTCACATCGTTTTATAGTAAACTTTCGGAGGAAATGAAAGAAAAACTAATATTTGATAGCAGTGAACTTTTTCGTACAGCAATCAAACGAGCAAATCTTAAATTAAAAGTTCCTGAAAATTTAGCCTTTTCTACCTTCACCGTACTTCTTTCAAGCATTGCAAGTAAAGAAGGAATTTCAAAGAACTGTGATCATTTAGCTGCATTTCAATTTATGACGAAGCAGTTGGTAGCAAGCGTATTTGAGTAGAGGCTTTATTGCAAACATAAAATAGGAGGAGATATCAATGAGTTTATTTTGGAGTATTATTGACTTTCTAAAAGAAACAGCACCTTTCTTTATCGCGATGAATATCATTTTAGCAAGCTTCCTACTAATCTTAGGGTTAGTTTTAATGTCCAAAAAGAATAGAGAACAGAAGGCGAAAAAGATTGCCGGAATGGTGTGTTTATCATTTTCAATGTTGGCTTTTTTGGGTGCAATGTCCAATGCATTTTTTTCTTTTTTCATATTTTAAAATTTGGAGGATTAAAAGATGTTAGACAAACTACAAAATATTATGGATGCGGCTTGTAAATGGGGAAATAAAAATCTAGGAACCTCTATTCAATTCCCTAAACCAACAAAAAAATCGATGGTATCCAGCGCTTTTTCAAGTGGAATTATTAGTAGTGTAATGACAATCTATGGACTTCTTTTTAAGAATATATGGGTTTTGTTATTTGGTGGACTTGGCATAATAAGCAGTGTTTTCATATATCGGCAAAGTGCAAAACGATTAGATAAATAACATTAATTTTTTATATTGCTAAAAGCTTAGAGGGATCTATTTTGATTGATTATTGTCAAAAAGGATTCTTCTTTTTTTAGATAAATAAATGCTATCATCGTTTTACAACGCAGCCAGAAGTGGCGATTGTAAAACGTATTGGGTGAAATGCGTTAAAAATGAACAAGCATAGGTAATTTTAGGCTCCTGAATATTACCATAAAACACATTAGTTGTTACTAATCTTTGTATTAACTATACTTACGTTGTAGTCATATAGAAGGGGTGATTGGATGAGTAAGAACTTTATTATATTTGGAGCAAGCCAAGGATTAGGTGATGCATTTGTAAAGGGGTTACCAACAAAAGGGGATACAGTATGGGTGGTGTCTCGAACACGACCAAGTAGTTTAGATATAGGTGATGGCGTAAATCGTAAATGGCTGACGATTGATTTGTCTAGTCAACAGCATATTCCTACTTTAAAAGAAGCTTTACAAGGCGTAGCTATTGATGTATTAATTTACAATGTCGGAGTATGGGAAAAGCGTGGTTTTGAAGATGACTATACGTTTGATAAAGATGAAGTTGGGGATATTGCAAACTTAATTAATATTAATCTAACTTCCACAATTACATATATTCAGGCGCTACTACCTAATTTAAGACAGGCGGAAAATGGAAAGGTTATTTTAATTGGATCAACAGCAGGTTTAGATCATACGAATAATGCGCAAGTTTCGTTTGTAACATCTAAATTTGGCTTACGAGGCATTACAAATGCTTTACGCGAGCACTTGAGAAAAGATAAGATCGCTGTAACGTGTATTAATCCAGGAGAACTGGCTGCTGAAGTACCTTTTGAAGAAGGGGCTGAAAAAGCAATTAAGTTGTATGAGGGTACACGTATTCCTGTACAAGATATTGTAGCCATTGTCCAATGTGTGATTAATTTATCACCAGTCTCTTGTGTGAAGGAAATAAATATTCCCGCTATTACAGATATGAATGTATAATTCAGTATAAAAAAACGGCTCACATGATGAATGATTTTGTTCAACATGTGAGCTGTTTAAAATGGTGCTTCTATCACAATTAAGAGTTATTACCTACGACATTTGATTGTGAATAAGTTCGAACAAAATTCCTTGCCTAATGCAATAACATTCTAACGCCTTTGCTTTAATATTCCGGTTGAACAGAAATGTATGTACTATAACATTTTCTAGCGTGTGTTTAATATTCTAATAAATTTAACTCGATAAATTATTTTCGGGAATTAACACTTCTAACTCAAGAATATTACTGTTAGTAAAAATGCCGCTTGAGAGCTCCATTACATAGATAG
>Ga0102589_1004804_pt1 | contig 12349 bp, 14 predicted proteins | sample AraplaMF_Col_mLB_FD_76858 | JGI IMG/M metagenome (GOLD analysis project Ga0102589, IMG submission 76858) | Arabidopsis root microbial communities from the University of North Carolina, USA - plate scrape MF_Col_mLB | ecosystem: Host-associated > Plants > Roots > Endosphere | place: USA... | reverse complement strand
ACCTCGGAAGCGAGGGCGGTTGATCGTCCGACTTCTTGAAACATGGGGATGGGGCAGGGAACGCTGCTCTAACGGCGAAAAATCCCAGACCCGATCGAAACTTTGAATTGGAGGTCACCAATGACAATCAAGAGCCTTCTTCTCGGCTCCGCTGCTGCTCTGGCAGTAGTATCTGGCGCACAGGCTGCCGACGCAATCGTCGCAGCTGAGCCGGAAGCAGTAGAATACGTTCGCGTTTGCGACGCATACGGCACTGGCTACTTCTACATCCCGGGCACCGAAACCTGCCTTAAGATCGAAGGTTACATCCGCTTCCAGACCGACTTCTCGTTCGGCGACGTTGCGGACAACGGCGGCGGCGAAGACTGGTCGACCCGCACCCGTGGTCAGGTTGCGTTCTCGTCGAAGAGCGACACCGAGTACGGCACGCTGACCGGCGTTATCGTTCTCCAGTCGAACTTCCGCCCGAACGGCCCGGCCAACAGCCAGTCCGTTGAAAACGGCACGGTTATCGACGAAGCCTACATCGACATCGCTGGCCTGCGCGTTGGTAAGTTTGTGAACTGGTGGGATAACGATTTCTCGGGCGAAACCGAATCGATCAACAACAACACCAACTTCAACGCCATCCGTTATCAGTATGACGCTGGCGACTTCTGGGCTGGTATCGCTGTTGAAGAGCTGACCGCGGACATCGAAACCGCTTTTGTTGATACCGACGGTGACGGTGTACCGGATACTACGGTTATCACGGATGCAAACGGTGGCAACAATGTCGGTATCGATGTTGGCATCGGTGGCAAGGTCGGTGGCTTCAGCTGGGAAGTTCTCGGCGGTTACGACATCGACCGTGAAGACGGCGCTGTTCGCGGCGTTATCTATGCCGACATCGGCCCGGGCACCTTCGGCCTGGCTGGCGTCTGGTCTTCTGGCCCGACCGACTACTACGACAACGGCGAATGGGCGATTGCTGCTCAGTACGCCATCAAGGCAACCGACAAGTTCACCATCACCCCGGCTGTCCAGTACACGGACAACATCCAGCTTGACGCTGATGGCGATTGGGACGGTGGTTCTGAATGGCGCGCTGGTGTGACGCTTGACTACCAGATCGTCGAGAACCTCTCGACGAAGGTCACCGTCAACTACGTCAACCAGGACTTCGACGGTGCTGCTGATGTTGACGGCGTAACGGGCTTCTTCCGCCTGCAGCGTTCGTTCTAATCTGATCTGACTTTTGTCTCATCAGGAAAGCCCGGCTCTTTGAGCCGGGCTTTTTGCATTGCGGGTGTTGCTCGGGCCTCGTTCGTTAGGAAGGGCGTTGTTCGTCTATCCGCAGGCATTGACGAACTGCACGACGCGCTCGCCAACACGATCGACATGCAGCAACGGCGCATGCCCTTGCCCCGCCGCGATCAGCCCCTGGCTGTTTGGATGCCGCTTCACCATCTCCCCGACCGTTTTCTCCGACAGCAGCGTCGAGTTCTCACCCCTGACGACCAGCAGCGGCACCCGTCTCATCGCCTCGAACTGCGCCCACATATCCGGCAACGGTTTTGTGAGATCCGCCGCAACCATCACTTCCGCAATCGCGGGGTCGAAATCGCTGACGATCCGGTCGCCATCGCGCCGGTAGAGGGCCTCCGCCATCTCCCGCCAGTCATCGGCGCCGAGCGCCGGAAACGCCTTGCCGTGTAGATCCTGCAGGATGGCCGCCGCATCGTCCCAATCACGGGGCGCTCTGGCATGGCCGAGATAGTTTTGGATATGCCGCAACCCTTCGACCTCAAGCACCGGTCCGACATCGTTCAGCACCACGCCCGCCAATAGCTCCGGCTTCATCATGGCGATCAGATGCAGAATCAGTCCGCCGCGGGAGGTACCGATGAAGATGGAGCGGCGAATGCCGAGCGTCTCGCAGACGGTCAGCACATCCTGCGCCTCGACGGCGATGCTGTAGTTCGCCTTGTTGTGATCCCAGTCCGACAGTCCGCGGCCGCGATAATCCAAGGCGATGACGCGGCGAGGCGATTGCGGATGGCTCGACAGCATCATCGCCAGCTGGTGGAAGTCGCAAGAGTTGCGTGTCAGGCCGGGCAGGCAGATGACGGGGAGGGTGTTTCCATGCGCGCTGCCATAGTCCCGGGCATGCAGCGTGAGGCCGTCGGCCGTGGTGATCGTCTGCGCCATGAAACCGGCCCTGAAATCCGTCGCCATCGCCATCTCCCTGTTGCCAGGGAGGTTAGCGCCGGCGCCTCATTCTGCAAGCGGTCTCAGGAGGAGCGGCCGCCGACCAGGTCGCGCACGATGTCGGGCGTCTCTCCCAACCTAGCCTTGTACACTTCGAAATTCTCAATCACCCGCTGCACATAGTTGCGCGTCTCGGGGTGTAAACCTCGTAATTCGGCGCCGGAAACCCAGCGTCAGTTCGCATTTCCGCGGCAGGAGGTTTGCCGTGACCTCCCGACTGGCGTGACATCTCCGGAAACCTTCCTTCGATGCCAATCAACTCCATGAACCGGTGCTCCGGCTCACCCGCTATCGAGCCGGTGGGCCCGACGGGTCGGCGAACGTCCGCCGACGGACTGCGCGCCTGCTGCGCCGCCGCTATCGATCCGATCGATGCTCCCTCCAGGCTTCCCGGTACATGCCTTCCTTTCCTCACGGGTAGCGGTCGGGTGCCACTGGGATACCTTGCCCGGATAGGACCCAGGCAGGAGGGAGCGTTGTTCGGATTTTATCATCGCACGACGGGCGATGACCACCGCCGCCGCGTGATGGATGCTGAGGCCATATCTTCGGGCGAACCGCTGATGGCCGGAACGAGAAGAATTGTGGGAAGCCACCTGGAAGAGGCGCACGCCGTTCCGCGCCGCCGCAGAAAGCATGGCTTCCCGAAACTTGGCGTAGGGTAGCCGGTAGAGTGCGCGCATGTAAGCCGGGCCACGCCAATGCTCCGCAACGACGCGTCTGTAAGAGAAATCGAGCTGTTCGATTACGACCGGCAACCGCGCGGCTTTGGCCTCTGCAATCAGCCTGGCCGCAGATTTTTTTATCAGGTCCGTCGACTGGTTGGCGGACATGCCACGCGTAGACGCGGGGGCGGAAAACGTTCGTCCCGGGTTGCCGGCCGCATCGATGAAGACGGCCGCAGCGTGGCTGGCATTGAAGTCAACGCCAATCGCCCCCGCCCGCGGCAGCGTTTGCACTTCGGGAATATCCTGCCGGAATGACGCTATCAGCCGCCATGAGGTTGTGTCCTTCATGAAGGTGATCGTGATTGGTCGATGCCCAGCAAGGGCCTGCTCAAGGTCACGTTGACCATGCTGGAAGCGGAGCCCCCGGAATCTTACAATATACTGTCGCGAGTTCTTGACCGTGCAGCACACTTCGGCGAGCTCGCGAAGGGCGTACGGCAAGCGCAGTTCGAGATCGAAGGTGCCGTCCGCGTGCGGTTTCAGACGCGCGAATGGATTCCCGCTCTCGCGGACGCTGTCGCCTTCAAGCGTGAAACGTCCTTCACGGAGCTCGCGCCATCTGGTCGCCCCGCCAATCGCACCTTGCCTGAGAAAACACGCCCTGAATGCCTTGCGCGTGCCGAAGCAGAGGGACGGCCGCTCAAGCTTGGCGCGCTCTCTGGCGATGCGGTGTCTCAACCGCTGCTCTTTGCGCTGACCATAATGCAATCCTCGCAGCAGCTTGCGTCTTCCGACGCGCATGCGGGCCAGCAGTCGGCGCTTGCGGTACGAAGCGTCCAGCAGGGTCTTTAACGGCCGGATACGAAGCGCCACGTGCCTGGCGTTCCCAAGCGCGCGCTTTAGACCTTGAATTTTAAGGGTCAGCTCGACGTCTTCTGCGACAAGTTTCGCGATTGCCGAAGCCTGTTTCTGGAGAGCCTGCTTCATTCGGCCTAAAGAGCGGCGCGTTATCGCGAACCGCAGCTCCCATTCCCGAATATGACGGAGCCCGATCTCCCGCAACGACTGCAGCCGAGCGAGAAGCTGGCGATAGACCATGTCCAGGTGGGTCGCCGAGATGCCGAAGTCGGGATAAAGCGTGGTATGAATGTCGCCTTTCCACTGGCGACCGGCTTGCAGCAGTGCAAAAATCTTATGCTCGGCACGCGACATAACGGCTGCGTACCGCTCCAGAACCGGCTGATTTCCGCGAATGCGCGTCTGAAAAGAGCGAAACATTGTCGAAAGCGATGTTGGACCGCCTTCAGCATGCCCTTAAAATCCTAAAAGACTGTTGCATAGCGCAAGTTCGCGTCAAGCGATTGTTTGGGTGCGGGGCGAACTGATCGGAGCTTGCCAACGCTTGTTTCGATGCTATGTCTTCGGCCATGGGGGACACGCGCTTCGCGACCGCATTGCAGATCGTTATTACTGTCGCGACCAATGAGGCGGCAGGTGTCCGCACGACTAGCCCGGCCATTGCCACGGCCCTCAACACCAATGCGAGCTTTGTAAGGAAGATCGTCGCAGCCCTTAGTAAGGCGGGTGTGCTCTCCTCATCGATCGGCGTAACCGGCGGAGCGCGCCTCGGCCGCCCCGCTCGTTCCATATGCCTTCTCGACATTCATCGGGCCGTCTTGCCCGAAGCAAAGCTATGGACGGTGCGGCCGGATCTGGGCTCAAAAGACGCGGTGTCACGAAATATAGAAGCTATCTCCGAAGAGCTCGGGGCGCGGGCCGACCAAGCAGTGGCCCATATCCTTGCCGAGACGACGGTCCAGGACTGTTTGGATCAGATCGCTGAGCTTGAGCGTTCGCGTCTTGCGAGTTCGATGTGAGTGCGATGACAATCCTGCACTCAATCCATGCGAAGAGTTGAGGTTTGCTCCTCGCCAAAATCGATTGGCCTCCTACCTCTAGGAAAATGGCGGTAGCGAAGACGGAAGCGCAAACAAGCGGTGAATGGGATGGCAAGGCGTTTACCGCAGGCCTTGGACGAGGTTTTGCCGGGGCATTGATCTTTGCTCTGCCGATGTTCATGACCATGGAGATGTGGGAACTGGGTTTCTACATGGATCGCTGGCGTCTGCTGCTCCTTCTGATTGTGAACGTCCCGCTTCTTATCCTCCTTTCGGACCGCGTCGGGTTCGAACAGACGTCGACGTGGCGCGATGCAAGCCGTGATGCAGCGATCGCTTTTGCCATTGGTATCGTGTCGTCGGTGGCGATCCTTCTCGCTGTCGGCGTGCTTAAGGCTGGCCAGCCTGTCTATGAGATTGTCGGAAAGATCGCCCTCCAGGCGGTACCAGCCAGTATCGGCGCTCTGTTGGGCCGAAGTCAGCTCAATGGCGACGAGAGTGCCAAAGGCGATGAAGGTGATCCGGTGCAGGAAGGCCCCGCCGACTATAGCGGCGAGATGTTCTTGATGGCGCTCGGGGCCTTGTTTCTCGGCCTGAATGTCGCTCCGACCGAGGAAATGATCCTCCTGTCCTTCAAAATGAGCCCATGGCATGTTCTTTGCGTCATTGTCATCTCACTGGCGGTCATGCATGGTTTTGTCTACGCTGTCTCGTTCAAGGGGGGCCATGAGATCGGCGACAAGGTGCCCGCCTGGCACATCGTGGTTCGGTTCACATTGCCGGGATATGTCATCGCGCTGTTGGTCAGCGCCTTTTGCCTCTGGATATTCGAACGCTTCAGCGGAACATCTGCATCGGCGATTCTCCCGGCCGTGGTGGTCCTTGGGCTTCCGTGCTCCATCGGTGCAGCGGCCGCACGCCTGATTTTGTAGGACGACGAAAAGTGGCACGAAAGAAAACACCATCAGCGAAACCGCACCCGGTTGAATGGGCGCTCGGCGTTGCCAGCAGCCTTCTCGTTGTAATTCTTATCGCCATCGTTGGCTATGAAGCGGCAACGAACTCTGGATCCCCACCGGACTTTGTGGTCTCCCGACTTGCGCCCACTGACGCTACCCCCAAGGGACAGGTGCGGTTCAAAATCACAAACATCGCCGATACCACAGCTGCGGCCGTGCTCGTGCGTGGCGAATGGCGCCGGCCTGATGGAATAACAGAGACGGCCGAAACGACGCTCGACTATGTCCCGGCAAACTCGTCGGGCGAGGGGGCGCTGATTTTCTCCGCCGATCCTGCTGCCGGCGACCTGTCAGTCCGCGCGGCCGGCTATGCAGACCCATGAGCAATGGAGTGCCGATGAGCAAGAAGAAGCAACCGATGCGCTGGCTGCGTGACAGGGAGGCGAAAAAGTCGAAAGCCAGCTTTCCGGAGCTTTTTTTTGATCTCGTCTTTGTCTTCGGCCTGATCCAGCTTTCTCATACGCTTGCAGAGGATTTTACGTCCACCGCTGTTGGTGAGGCCCTGCTGCTCATCTTGGCGATCTGGTGGCTCTGGATCAACACGACCTGGGTGACCAATCTCCTCAACACCGATAGTGAGCCTGTCCGCTATCTGCTTTTTGCCCTGATGTTCGCAGCCATCCTAATGGCGATCGCGCTTCCCGAAGCCTTTGGCGATCATGCGCTGCCCTTTGCTGCCATCTACGCCTTGATGCAGGTCGGGCGATCGCTGTTTGCCTGGGTTGCGTTTGGCAGTCACGATCCGAAATCGGCCTCGACCTTCGGTCGGATCACGTTCTGGGCCTGTATAGCCGGCACGCTCTGGGTGGCTGGCGCATTTGCATCCACAGAGTGGCGTCTGGCAGTCTGGGGCTTGGCCCTTGCGATCGAATATGGCGTGCCGCTCCTGCGCTTTCCTTTTCCGGGGCTTGGCAGAGCCGACAAAGAGACCTTGAACCTCAACGGAGAACATCTGGCTGAGCGCTGCGCACTCTTTGTCATCATTTGTCTCGGAGAGACGATCTTGACCACGGGTCGCAATGCCGTCGAGCATATGGGGCCAGATCTGACGTTCATGGTTTTCTGCGGCGCATTCCTAAGCACCGTCGCTATGTGGTGGATTTACTTCCACCGCGGCCAGGAGGAGGCGGCAGAGAAGGCGGAGGAAACCAACGAGCCTGAGGCGGTCGCGCATAGTTTGTTCACTTACGGACACCTTCCGATCGTCGCGGACATAATCCTGACAGCAGTTGGCGAAGACTTTGCGCTTTCGCATCCAGAGGAACAGGGGGACTGGAAAAGTGCCTGCGCGATCATCGGGGGCCCCGTGCTCTTTCTGTGCGGGAACATCTGGCTGAAGCTCGCAGCGCCGAGCGGTTTCCCTTTTCTCACCTTGCTGGTCTCGCTGGCCTCTTGGCAATCAGTATCGTTGCACTGCTGGTGCCGCTTTATTTTCTGAATATCGCAGCAACGGCAGCATTGCTTTGCGCCGCCATATTCGAATATGCCGCGCGTCGCCGGCCGCAGTCGCATCGGCCCGAGCGATAGCCTCATGTCTGACGGCATGTGATCTCCTGGTTATAGCCATCTGGAACCGGCTATTGCCATTCGTTCGATTGGGCCCATCTTACGGCTCAGCACACCAAAACGGGGACTAAACGATGTCTACGCACGAAGACCAGATTCGCCAGCGCGCCTATGAGATATGGGAGCGTGAAGGTCGTCCGCACGGGGACGATCTGAAGCATTGGATGCAGGCCTTCCAGGAAATTGCAGAGAATGCGCAGCCCAGCACCCTCAAGCCTGCTCGGGCCACGAAAATGACGACCTCTTCGCCAGATGCCAAAAAGGCGACGACCGGGAAGATTAAAAAGGAAAAGTCATCAGCAAGCGCTGCGTCATCGCAGCCTGTGGTGTCTGGCGGCGCCAAACCGGCTCGGGGCGTCACGACGCACTGAGGCAGTTGGTCTCGGTTCAATCCTAGCCAGCGTACCCAGGGGTGCCTGTCGGCCACTAAGCTTATTGATGGGTTGCGCTATGAGGCTACGATCTTGGAAACACGGAGGCGAAGAAGGGCGGCCAGGTCCTGCCGTCCAGCGAGTTGCTCTGTCACCACGAAGGTTTTCAAAGAGCTGCGTTGCTATCGCTGCTTATGCGGTCACAAGGACCTCAGAACTTGTAGCCAAGCTGAAGTCCCGCGCGTGTTATTCCGTTGTTGGGGCCATCACAGAGATTGGCGTGAGAAGAATGGGCGACCTGTGCCATTACATTCCAGTGACTGTCGAACCGGAAGCCCGCGCCTATGTATTCATGGAAGAGCAGGCGGCAACCAAGGGCTGGGCCGTTGTCGTTGCTGTCGAGGTCACCTGTATGGATGACGCCGCCGAAGCCCGCCTCTGCAAACAGTTTATCAGAAAAATCGGCTGTCCACGAAAAGCCGGTGAAGACCTGACTTGCAGATCCTGACGTCCCGATGGAGGTTCCCAGATGGATTCGAGGGCGAGCAAGCTTTTGCAGACCCGTCGATTGATCATGGCCAAAGGGGTCGAAGAACAGCGTAAATTCGGGAAAAATTCCGTCTTCATGTTCGCCGCCGCCCTGGATGGACGCAGATGCGCCGAATCGTAACTCGTCAAAAACACCATCATCTGCAAGCGCCGGTGTGCCCGCAGCAAGTGTCGCCATTATTGCAGCGTGTAGAATTTTCATTGGGCGCCCCGAATCGTCGACGTCGATCATGCCAGCCCTCAATCAACGGCGTAAAGGGCATTCCGACTTTGTACGAAAGATGACAATCGGCATCAATCGTGGAACCCGCAACGCCACCGTTGCATTATAGCTGCGCTGGCACGTTCCTCAGTCGGCAACCTCACTTCAGCCCCGGTCAATGCCGGGGCTTTTCTTGTGTGCCTCGTTGCAGCCATCGCTTGTCAAAACGCTCCGCGGTGTTCACCCTGTCTCAACAACATCGGGCTTCACTTCCTGCGACGAAAGATGCAGGTTGCTGGTAACTTCAGGCGCTGGTCATTATTCTGGTGATTCTGCCTCAGATCGGCAACATCCGATGCGCTCCAGCCCGTTCGTCGCCTCAGACTGAAGGCTTAGTGCGAAGTTGCAAAAAAACCTAGCGCCTCCCGACGCCTTCCATGATTGCGGCGAAGATTGCCTGCTCGAGAGCATGCGCGTTGTTTTCCAGGCCAGCCTCGTCTCCGTTAACCGCAGACGCCGCAAACTGAACCGCTTCATCGCGTACGATACGTCGCGCTGCTTTCCGCGCCCTCGCCTCGTAGACGCTGTCGTCATCATTTTGGAGCGTCATGGAACTCCCCCATCATCCCAGGATCCGAAAGGCGGTTACGACATACAGATTGGTGGTGGTCCTTGCAATCGTCTGTCCGGCCTCGAACGCTTAGCGGCGCCGTTCGTCTTCGAAGTCGTTTGCAATAGCTGGTAAAGCAGGATCGAGCGGCGTTCCGGTTGGGGCACCTTGGGTCTCCTGCGATCAGACGCGGGACAGGCAACGGCGCAATCTTGAAAAATTTCCTCGCCCTGAAATATCTGCATCTTGCTGCAATCGACGGCGATATGATGAAGGAGATCTCTCCTGCAGCATGAGCAGAGCGAGGAACTTGAGATCGGGCGGCTTCGCGGACCCTGCCTTGCCGTCATCAGGTCGCCCTGATGCTGCCACAGCGTTCAAGAGCGCTGCACATCCCTATCTTTCAAACCACTTTTTTCGATGCGACGGGGATAACTGCTGGCGCGTCTGCCCTCGACCTCTCCCCCAGCTGGAATGAGCCGCAAAACAACAGCAGCGAGGAGCACGATCGCAAAAGCAATCGGCAGGCAGATCGTCAACGCCAGCATCGTCATCCTCCGGTTCGCCCGGCATCATTTCACGGTCTTAGGCCATATGGCAGCTGTCTTTTCGGATGATGCGGGCAAGGAGCGGTTGGGCGGTCATGGCAGGAGCGAGCGTCCGGCGCCAGGCTCGTGCTGCAGCCACACAAAGGCGCACAGTCGTTTCGCGGGCTACCCTTACTGTGGTCACCGCCGCTGATAATTCGGGGCTCCAAGCGCCAGAGACGGAAGAAGTATCGCCGCGCGTCGCCCTCGACGGCCATCATTCCAGCGATCTGGTCGTCACAGATCCGTTTGAAGTAGTCGGCGATCGGCTGGCTGTCGTAGACCATAGCCGCTGTCTGCGCGCCATCGAGTTTCCGCAGTTCGACCATCGCCGTCGTGCCCCGCGCGCGGCATGCCTTTTGCACGTACGAAAACCAGTTCCGGGCGATAGATGTCCGGCCGACGGCCGCCAAGCGCAGGGCAAGTTTGATAGGCAAAAAAGACGGCTCCAGGGCAATAAGCCGGCCTGTCTGCCACTGGAACAGGAGGGCGTCGGCTCTAAAATCCGCATGAAACCTTTTGCCGAACCATTGCAGATTTTCGAGCACGCCGTCGAGGGGATGACCGGAAGAAATGCCTTCGCCCTGCCAAAGGCCGACCATCTCCGTCGGCAATACTGGCGGCAGCGAGCCGAACCAGGCGATCGTCTTCGATTGCTGGTCGTTGGTCATCCTTGCTCCGGACAAATGCAAGCGGTTCATTCCGGCAACCATGGTGAAACCGCGCATCATACGCGGCTTCCGTGATTGCCGGTCGATCAGCGGCTGCCGGGAAGCATCTGGCTTTGCCGGACGTCGTCAATAGACTGATCCTGCGATGGCCGATCTCCGGCAGGTCGATCCCCTTCGGAGACGTCGCGCTGATGACCCGTCGGGATGACGTCGTCGACCACGTCGGGGGACAGTTCTGTCAGGTCGTATCCCCGCACTCGCGGTGATGTCGCTTGGGTGCTTCGCGTGTAACGGCCAGGTCCTGATGCGCTTCCTGCAGCCGCGTCCGCCTGGAAGACGTCTTCCTTGGACGCTGCTGCCTGTTGGGAACCAGTGCCTGCCGTCCAGCCTTCGGTGCGCCAAAGGTCGGCGCGTTCATCGAGGTCTATGGAACCCGCGTCGTCGAGAATGTCATGCGCCGTGTCGTAATTCGACTGATCGACGGAAGCGGAGACAAGAAAACCGCCGCGGCGCAACCCCTCGGCATAGACGTCGCGGTCTTCGTCCGGGAAGAACCAGTCCCCGAGCCTTGACCAGAAGCCGGAACTTTCCGCGGCAGACGATGCTCCTTCGCCGTCGGCTTCGTAGCCCGGCATAAGCCGCACGTCTGCGACGCCTTTAGACCTCAACTTTTCGACGGCGGTTTCGGCGTCGCTGCGGCTGTCGAAGAATGCAGTCAGGGTGCTCTTGGCTAGACCGCTTGCGAAGCTCGGCGCGCCTTCGTTATAGACGTTGGTCATGGAAATGCTCCTCCGTTGGTTGCTAGGGGAGCCAACGGGCAACGAAGGTGAATGTTCCAGCGGTCTACGGCTCAAGATTTGCAAACCGTGTCTGGCAGCGATCGCCTTCGGAACCGACCATTCGCTCGCAGCCCATCGCCAGTCGACGGCGCAGCTTTGCCAGACATGCGTCTGCGCCAAATTGTGCGACGAGACTCTTTCGCTCGAAGCCATCGCTGCGATGACAGAACCTACATTCTAGCACGATAACTGCGTCACGGAGGTCCTTTAGCCTGGGGCCATCGCCACCGGCCAGGTTGTGGTGTCTTCTGGCCATCTCTTCTCCAGGCGCAGGGCATCTCATCGCGCGGCAGCTAGCTAGCCGCATGGTTTTCAACAGGCAAGGCACCGACGGCGAATTTTTTCGATACGGCATTTAAGCTGAAAGCTTCCACTATGGAATTGATTCACCTCGCTTATCTTTTCTATCACCCAGTTTGAGGAATAGATTCCTGGAATCGGCGATCTTGACGGCGGTCAAGATAAGGAACAAAAAGGGAACAATCAACTTTTCACGGCATGAAGCCGGATGTTTTAACGCGATTTCGAAAGGATTCGTGACAGATGACTGTTGCCCGCGAGCACGTTCTCGCCGACCTGCGAGAGCGCATTTCCGCCCTTGAAGGCGGGATCGCAAGACGTGCCGGTTCGCTGCCGTTCGGTGTAGCCGAGATCGACGCGACCTTGCCAGGCGGTGGTCTGGCGCGCGGCGCGCTGCATGAATTCGCGGGTGGGGGGGCAGGGACCGTCGACGGGGCGGCGGCAGCTTTGTTCGCCGCTGGTATCGCAGCTAGAACCACCGGTCAGGTGGTATGGTGCCTAACCCGCCCGGACCTGTTCATGCCTGCTCTGGCACAATCCGGTCTGCATCCCGGCCGGGTTGTCTTTGTCGAAGGAGACAAGGAGGAAGATGTCCTTGCCAGTATGGAGGAATGCCTGGCCTATGGTGGTCTCGGAGCGGTAGTAGGCGAACTCGTTCGACTTCCCATGACTGCCTCAAGGCGGCTTCAGTTGGCTGCAGAACGAAAGGGTACGATTGCCCTGGCCGTAAGGCGGTGGCGACGACAGATCGAAGCCAACGACTTTGGTCAGCCAACAGCGGCAACGACGCGCTGGAGGATCAGCGTCCTGCCAAGCGTT
>Ga0102589_1004803_pt1 | contig 12351 bp, 10 predicted proteins | sample AraplaMF_Col_mLB_FD_76858 | JGI IMG/M metagenome (GOLD analysis project Ga0102589, IMG submission 76858) | Arabidopsis root microbial communities from the University of North Carolina, USA - plate scrape MF_Col_mLB | ecosystem: Host-associated > Plants > Roots > Endosphere | place: USA... | reverse complement strand
GAACCTACCGTCGAGCAGCCCGGCTTATACGTTGGGGTATGCGGAGAAGTTGGTGAGGTGGCTGGGGTTGCGGGAGTGGCTGATGTAGGAGGTGAGCGTGCGCGCCGCCGGCAGCAAATGCCGGCGGAGCAGGCTTCCCTTCCAGAATCCGGCCGTTCAGGCCGTCGTATGGACGATGTTGCCCGTGCTGGAGCCCGACTGTTCCTGATAGGCAGCGGCCAGCTTGGACATGGCGGCGGACAGTGCGGCCTGCGTGGACGTCACGCCGGCTTGCAGGGTGGCGACGGTAGTAGCCTTGGTCCGGTCGTCGGTGGGCGCGTCCTGTGCGGCCTGGAGTTGTGCAGTCTGCGCGGCCAGTTGTTTCTGGAGCGCCTCGATCTGTTCCTTCAGTGTCTGGATGACCACCGATTCGCTGTCTTCCGAGCTGCTTTCAGCTTCGCCCGCACCGCCGCCCTTGCCCACGCCTGCCGGGCCCTGGATGCGGCTCTTGTCGCCGGTCTCGGCGCTGGATGCGGTCGACACACCCTGGTTTTCCACGGCCGGGTTGGCCGTTTCGTCCGCTGGCTGGGTGAAGCGATGCGTGTTGGTGACCGTCGCGTCACTGGCAACGGCGATACGCGGGGTAATGCTGTTGATTGATGTCATTCTTCTTTTTCCAATCGAAGGGCGATGAAGGGAGAGGAAGGGAGAGCCCTCATCTACATCGGCCGGTCGTGCGAAAACTTAAGGGGCGTACCGGGGTCTTACCGGATTGCCGGCCGCATCTGTCACAATCGCGGCCATGTCTGACCTTTACTGCAACCTCGAAGGGCTTCACTGAATATGTTGAATCTCGGGAATCTTGGAATTGGCGGCATCGGCCTGCACGTCATCGTGGCGATCTTTTTCGCCGTGCATGCTGTCCGTACCCACCAGAACATGTACTGGCTGCTGTTGCTGTTTATCTTCCCGGGACTGGGCAGCATCGTCTATTTCTTCGCCATCTACCTGCCCAGCCTGCGCCAGACGCGCGGCGCGCGGGCGGCCTCTCGGGCGATCAAGCAGATCGTCGATCCGAACCGGGCCGTGCGGGAAGCGCGCGATGCGTTCGACCGCGCGCCGACTGTCGATCACCGTATGCGCCTGGGTGCCGCGCTACTTGATGCCGGTAATGCGCCCGAGGCGCTGGAGCACTATCAGGCGGCGGCCAATGGGCCATTCGCTTCCGATCCGGCGCTGCTGGAAGGGATGGCACGTGCGCAACTGGCCACGAACCGTCCTGCCGATGCTCAGGCCACGCTGGAGCGGTTGTTCGCGGCCAATCCGCAGGCTGCGAACCAGTCCGATCCGTCGCTGATGTATGCCCGCGCGCTAGCTGCCGTGGGCGCGCCGGGTACGCGCGACGCGTTCGAGCGGGCGCTCACTAACGCCAGCGACGTGGCGGCACGTTGCCTGTTTGCGGACTGGCTGGCGCAGCAGCCCGATGCGGCGGATCGCGAGCGCGCCAAGGCGCTCTATACCGAAATCGTCCACGACGCGCGCCACTGGCCGCGTCATGCCCGCGAACACAATCGCGAATGGCTGCAGCGCGCCCAGGTCGCGCTGGGCCAATGATCCGCGCCATTGGCGCACTCTTTTGTTCTATGACGCTTCTGAAACGCAAATCGATCGAGGCCGTGGCCTCGCGCCGCCCCGCGCGCGGCGAACGCAAATCCTCCCGCCCCCATCGTGCTGATCGTGCGAACGATTTCCATGAGGAATCCGATCCCACGGACCGCACTGACGAGCGCCGCATGACGCCGCGCTTCGCTCCCGTGACCTTCTCGGAAATGGATGGCGTGCGCTATCTCCATTTCGGGACCGAGTGGGTGCAGGGTGCCATGCGTCTGCGCAAGCCCGACGCCATCGAACTCGAATACGCACAGCAGATGATGGCGTGGCTGCTGTTCCTGTCGCCCGCAACCGAAGGCTTCCACGTGGCGCAGCTCGGCCTCGGCGCCGCTGCACTGACCAAGTTCTGCTATCGGCATTTCGCGAAAGCGAAAGTCACGGCAGTGGAACTGAACCCGGCAGTGATCGTCGCCGGACGCAGCATGTTCGGCCTGCGCGACGACGACGCACGATTGACCGTGCGCGAGCAGGATGCGTGGGACTACGTCATGGATGGCGCGCAGACCGCCGCGCTGGATGCGCTGCAGGTGGATCTTTACGACGCCACGGCACGCGGCCCCGTGCTCGACACCACGGCGTTCTACCGTGCCTGCCGCCGTGTGCTGAAAGCACCCGGCGTGATGACGATCAACCTGTTCGGTGACCACGACAGCTTCCCGAAAAACATCGAGCGCATCTGCGATGCCTTCGATAACCGGGTGCTGGTGTTTCCGGAAGTGCACGACGGCAACGTCATCGCGCTGGCTTTCAACGGCCCGGCCATCGACGTGTCATGGGAAACGCTGGAAGCGCGCGCGGAAATCGTCGAGACAGCGACGAAGCTGCCGGCGAAGGACTGGGTGAAGAAACTGCGCGCGGCGAATGCGCGGCAGGAGGAAAGGTTGGTGATTTAGTTGCTTACCGCTGGTTTGTTCCCCTCTCCCGCAAGGCGGGAGAGGGGAACAAACCGGGAGGCAGAGTGAAACCCTCACTCCTTCCCAAAAAACTGCGCCAACGACCATTCATCCGTTCGCGCTTCATACTTGATGCCCTTGCGCATCGCCCACATCGCCAACTGGCTGTGCGACGGAATGATCGCGTGGTCATCCAGTGCGAACTTCGCGGCCACGCGGGCGTTCTGCTCGCGGTCTTTCTCGCTCGATACCGTCGTCAGCGATTTCTCGATCAGCGGGTCGAGTTTCGGATTGCTGTACTTGCCCCAGTTCCACGTGCCATAGCCCGTCTTCGGATTCGGCGTGCCCGTGATCGAACGCAGCGCCACGTCGGCGGCGGCCGAGCCCCAGCCAAGCATTTCGAATGCGAAATCGCCTTGCCGCGCGCGCGTGAAGTACGCCGCCACGGGCAGCGTTTCCACTTTGGTCTGGATGCCGATGCGCGTCAGCATGCCCGCCGTGGCCTGGGCCACTTGCGCGTCGTTCAGGTAACGGTTGTTCGTGGCGTGCAACGTGAGTCCGAAACCATCCGGATAGCCGGCCTGGGCCAGCAGTTTCTTGGCGCCTTCGGGGTCGTGGGCATCCGGCTTGGAGCCCGGGTGGCCGAAGATCGGCGGCGAGACAATCGACGAGGCCGGTACGGCAAGCCCTTCCATGATGCGGCTGACAATGGCGTCACGGTTGATCGCCTTGCTGATGGCGGCACGCACGCGAGCATCCTTGAACGGATTCTTGCCGAGCGGCTTGCCGGACTTGTCGGTGACGAACGGCGGGTTGTCGCGCGACTGGTCCATCTGCCAGAAGATGGTGCGCCACGAGACTGTCTGCTCGATCTTGAATTTCGGATTCTGCTTGAGCTTCGCCACGTCCGCAGCCGGAATGGTCTCGATCACGTCGACGTCACCGGCCAGCAGTGCCGCAGTCCGCGCACCGTTATCGGTCAGGATGCGGAAGATCGCGCGGTCGAATACGGGCTTCGGTCCCCAGTAGTCGGGGTTCTTCGTCATCACGATTTCCTGGCCGCGCGCGAATCGGACGAACTTGTACGGGCCTGTGCCGATCATTGCCTTGCCCGAATCGAAATCGGCCTGCGTCAGCGTGGCCGCGATCTTCTTCGGCATGATCGGTACGCTGTTCAGGTCGTTGGCGAGGTTGGCGTAGTTCGGTACGCTCATGGTCAGCCGCACGGTCAGCGCGTCGGGCGTGTCGATGCGGGCGATCGGCTTGGTGTAGCTCGTGAACGAACCCGGTGCGTTGGTCAGTTTTTCGGGACGTTCGAGCGATGCCTTGACGTCCTCGCTCGTGAACGGCGTACCGTCATTCCATTTCACATTGGGACGCAACTTGATTTCCCACGTAATGGCATTGATGGGCTTCCACGAGAGCGCCAGGCCGGGGATGTAGCGCGCGTTCTTGTCCATGAACACGAGCGATTCAAAAACGTGCAGCGCGATGGCGTTGTTCGGGCCCGCGTTGTTCCAGTGCGGGTCCATCGAAGTCACGTCGGCGGCCAGACCGATACGCAGGTCTTCAGCATGAGCAACGTTGGCGGGCAGCAGCGTCAACGCGCTGGCGCCGAGCACGAGGGATAGCGAGGCTTTCAGCAGCGTGCGGCGGATGCGTTGGATCATGGACGGGACTCCTCGTACGTTGGTGGGCGCGGATTGGCCGTTATTGTGCCGCCAAATGACCTTCCATGTCCGATACATGCTGGGGCATGCCGGTACAATCGCGCCCATGTTCGCCAATTCCCGCACTGTCCTGTCGGCCCAGACCGGCATCCACGATCATCTCGCCACGCTGCTGCAGCGTCACCTGGATGAGCCGTTCCGCAAGCCGATCGGCTTTCCGACCCAACGCGCGTTCGATATCGCCATCGACGCCTGGCAGCGCGCTGGCGGCCAGCCGCTGATCATCGATGCGGGATGTGGAGTGGGAGAGAGTACGCTGCGATTGGCGACCACGTTTCCTGATCACTATGTGATCGGGATCGACCAGTCGGAAAAGCGTCTGACCGCCGGCAAGGATTGGTGGGAAGCGGAGATGCCCGGCAATTTCCACTGGGCGCGCGCCGATCTCGTTGATTTCTGGCGCTTGCTGCAGGATGGCAAGGTGCCCGTGAAGCGCCACTATGTGCTGTATCCGAACCCTTGGCCCAAGATCGGCCACCTGTCGCGGCGTTGGCAGGGCCATGCCGTGTTTCCGGCGCTGGCAGCGTGCGGCGACTATCTCGAATGTCGGAGCAACTGGAAGATCTACATCGACGAATTCGCCGCGGCGTTGTCGATGGTGGGACGTCCGACGCAGACGGCGGTGTGGCAGCCGGAAACACCGATGACGCCGTTCGAACGCAAGTACGGGGCGTCAGGGCATGAGCTGTGGAGATGTGTGAGCGTGCGGGAGTAGGTAGTTGGTTCCCCTCTCCCGCGAGCGGGAGAGGGGAACAAAACCGAGCGGTGATCTTGATTTAATGAAATAGCGGCTGCTGCGTCGGCGCGTCTTCCGGCAACTCGGCATGCACAATCTCGCCCGAGCGGTCTGCGTAGAGCGGCGTACCGCAATCCTCGCAATACTCGGGATCGAACAGCGCGGCGTGGCGGAAGATGTCTTCCACACCCGCGTTGCGCAGTTCCTCGCAGATCTGCTCGACGGGGTTACCCTTTTCCTCGGCATCGACCTCGCCGGACTCGCGGCCATAGACTGGCCAGACGATGCCGTAGATCACATCCTTCTCGCCGCGCATGGTGAAACCGACGCGGTATTCCTCGACCACTTCCTCGCCGAAACCTGCCACCACGGCGGAAAGCTGGCCAGCCGGAACGTCGAGCGTGCCGCAGAGGTAGTTCACTGCGGCGCGCACCGTCAGCGGACGGATGCTCTTGTCCGATTCGCGGCACGACAGGAAGAAGGCATCGGGCAGCAGCAGTTCGAATTCGCAGCCCGGCAGCAGCACGGCCACGGTGGGCTGTACCTGCTGGCGCCATTGTTCAAGGCAGACCGAGCGCTCCGCGTGATGTTCCTTGGCATCTTCCTGCCAGCGGAACAGCGCGCCTTCATGCGGCGCCACCACCACGGCCAGCAGGTAACGCGGATCGGCCAGGATCGGTGCCGTTTCGGGCAGGTCCTTCAGATCGACCTTGGGTACGACGCCGGCCATGGCCGCCGAGGCCAGCTTGTGCGTGAGCGCAAACGTGTCGCTATGGCTGCGCGGCAGTTGGTCGATGCTGTAGAGATAGGGGGACAGCGCCACCTGCGTGTCCTTGGCCAGGACGTGCGCCTGCAGGTGAACAGCCAGCGTCTGCGCCAGTTCGGGCTTCAATGCACCCGAAGGAATGGCGTAGCGCGTGTGAGCCAGGATCGGCGCGGCGATCAGCAGGGCATCGTGCTTGACGCCATCGATCTCGACCGTGGCGGATTCCGCCAGCGTCTCGGCCTGTTCGGCAAGCACGTCGGACGCATCGGCGTTGTGCTTGAACAGGTGTTCGAGAGCCGCGTCGAGCGCGGTCTGGCTGCCGTTTTTCAGCAGGCGGTGAAGCCGCTGCGACAGCCGCCGCTCCCAGTACCCATCCTCCATGCGGCTGCCCGATGCATCCAGGGCGAGCGCGTCGGCCACGAGCCGCTCGGCATCGGGCGAGAGTCGGGAAGAAGACTTGGGGCGAAAACCTGCCATAGGTGAAGACGTCCGTTTTTACGTAAAACGGTATTCTACTCGCTGCGTTGACAGGCGCAGTGCTGGCGAACCCTTGCCTTGTGGATTACTTCTGTGCAGCCGGGGCGGCCGGGGCGTGGGATTCAGTGGTGTGCGATTCGCCCGCCATCGATACCTCGCCGCCGCCCTTGGTGAGCAGGTACAGGCATGCGCCAGCTACAACGATGAAAGCGATCAGGATCTTGACCATGATTTGTCTCCAAACTGTGAATCTGTAGGTATAGGTAACGCTGCAAAGCGTGGAGACGAGTCTGGCAGGGCAGGCTTGCGCAGAACTTACGGGGGAGGGTGGGGATTACCCGGAAGGGTTTTGTGAGGGTGCTGCGGGTTTGCTCCCCTCTCCCGCGTGCGGGAGAGGGGAGTCAAACAACAGGGCTCGATATCAAGCCACCAGCAACTGCCGCAGCACAAACGGCAGAATCCCGCCGTGGTTGTAGTAGTCGACTTCGATTGGCGTATCGATGCGCAGCAGCACCGGCACGCGTTGCGTGTCGCCGTTGCTGCGGTGGATCACGAGCACCACGTCCTGCTGGGGCTTCAGTTCGCCCTCGATACCTTCCACGTCGAAGGTTTCGTTGCCGATGATGCCGAGCGACTGCACGCTGTCGCTGCCCTTGAACTGCAGCGGCAACACGCCCATGCCCACGAGGTTCGAGCGGTGAATACGCTCGAAGCTGCGTGCGATCACGGCCTTCACGCCGAGCAGTTGGGTGCCCTTGGCTGCCCAGTCGCGCGACGAACCCGTGCCGTACTCCTCGCCGCCGAACACCACAGTCGCCGTGCCTTCGGCCACGTACTTCATCGCGGCATCGTAGATCGACATCTGATCGCCCGTGGGCTGGTGCAGCGTGATGCCGCCTTCCACGCGCGAGCCATCGGCCTTCGGCGGGATCATCAGGTTCTTGATCCGCACGTTGGCAAACGTGCCGCGCATCATGACCTCGTGGTTGCCGCGGCGCGAACCATAGCTGTTGAAGTCAGCCTTGAGCACGCCATGATCCAGCAGGTATTTGCCTGCGGGCGAGGTGTCCTTGATCGAACCGGCCGGCGAGATGTGGTCGGTCGTGACCGAATCGCCAAACACGCCAAGTGCACGTGCGCCACGTACCGTCACGGCCTCGTTGCTGGGCTCGATCGTAAAGTCCTGGAAGAACGGCGGCTCGGCGATGTAGGTCGAGGTCGGCCAATCGTAGACCTGGCCCTTCGTCCCCTTGATGTTCGCCCACAGCTTGCTCGGCTTCTTGACCTGTTCGTAGTTGCCCTTGAACACCTGCGCGTCGAGCGCGAACTTGAGCAGTGCCTGGATTTCTTCGGAAGTCGGCCAGATGTCGCCGAGCCAGATGTCCTTGCCGCCACGGCCCTTGCCAACCGGTTCGGTCATCAGGTCGCGCGTGACATTGCCGGCGATGGCGTAGGCCACGACCAGCGGCGGCGAAGCCAGGAAGTTGGCGCGAATGTTCGGGTGGATGCGGGCCTCGAAGTTGCGATTGCCCGAGAGCACGGCGGCAGCCACGATGTCGTTGTCGACGATGGATTCGTTCAGCGCCGGCGTCAGGTCACCGGCATTGCCGATGCACGTCGTGCAGCCATAGGCGGTCACGCCGAAGCCGAGCTTTTCGAGGTAGGGCAGCAGGCCCGTGGCCGTCAGGTACTCGGTCACCACGCGGCTGCCCGGGGCCAGCGACGTCTTGATATGCGGCGCCACGTTCAGGCCGGCTTCCACGGCCTTCTTCGCCAGCAGGCCGGCGGCCAGCAGCACGCTCGGGTTCGATGTGTTCGTGCACGACGTGATGGCGGCGATCAGGATGTCGCCGTTATGCACCTTCACGCCGTCGGCGTTGACGTATTCCTTGTTCAGATCGGCCGGGTCCTTGTTGAAGCCGTTCTCGGCCACCGGCTTGCTGAACAGCGACGCAAACGTGCTCTTCACGTGTCCGATCTCGATACGGTCCTGCGGACGCTTCGGACCCGCCAGAGACGGCGCCACGGTGCCCAGGTCCAGCGTCAGCGTCGTGGAGTAGTCGATGTCGCCTGCCTTCGGCACGCCAAACATCTGCTGCGCGCGGAAGTAACCTTCGAATGCAGCGATTTCCTCGTCGGTACGACCCGTGCCGCGGAAGTAGTCGATGGTCTTCTCGTCCACCGGGAAGAAGCCCATCGTCGCGCCGTATTCCGGTGCCATGTTGCCGATGGTGGCGCGGTCCGGCGTGGTCAGGCTGGCCGTGCCTTCGCCGAAGAACTCGACGAACTTGCCCACGACCTTCTCGCGGCGCAGCATCTCGGTGATTGTCAGCACGAGGTCGGTGGCGGTCACGCCCTCGCGCAGGCGGCCCTTCAGTTCCACACCCACCACATCGGGCGTCAGGAAATAGACCGGTTGGCCCAGCATGCCGGCTTCTGCCTCGATGCCGCCTACACCCCAGCCCACCACACCGATACCGTTGATCATCGTGGTGTGCGAATCGGTGCCGACGAGCGTGTCCGGATAGTAGACGCCATCCCGGTTATGCACGCCACGCGCCAGATATTCGAGGTTCACCTGGTGAACGATGCCGAAGCCCGGCTGCACCACGCCGAACGTGTCGAACGCCTGCATGCCCCACTTCATGAACTGGTAGCGCTCGTTGTTGCGCTGGAATTCCAGCTGCATGTTCAGGTCGAGCGCCTTCTTCTCGCGGAAATGGTCGATCTGCACCGAGTGGTCCACCACGAGATCCACCGGCACGAGCGGCTCGATCTTCTTGGGGTTCTTGCCCATCTTCTCGGCCACGTTGCGCATGGCGGCCAGGTCGGCCAGCAGCGGCACGCCGGTGAAGTCCTGCAGCACCACGCGTGCCACGACAAACGGAATCTCGTCGACGCGCTCGGCATTGGGCTTCCAGCTGGCAAGCTGGCGGATATGTTCCTCGGTGACTTTCTTGCCGTCGCAATTGCGCAGCACCGACTCCAGGACCAGACGAATCGATACAGGCAAGCGCTCGATCTTGATGCCCAGGGCCTTTCCGAGCTGTGGCAGCGAGTAGTACTGGCCGGAGCCGCCCGTGGCGAGCTTGAATTCTTTGAGAGTGTTATTGAGATTGTGGGGCATTACCTGACTCCAATCGAGGGATGACGCGGGAGATGCTCTTATTCTTCAGACCCCGGTACGCGATAGGGTTCCGCCGCAAACCTCGCGGCGCGCCAGACCGACCTGAAACGCGCACCGTACAGCAACGTGATGACTGCCGTGTGTGAGGGCAATCGTGCAAGGCAATTCGATGCTGGCGATCTTCTGACGGCCAGCATCGAATTGCCGCGTGCGGCCGGCAAACCGTCGCACGCGGACAAGGCAAGATGAGACTTTACTGCTTCGGCGCGGCTTGTGCAGCAGGGGCCGGCTCGGCAGGGGCCGGTTGGGCGGCGGGCGCCATCAGCAGTGGCGTGGACACCGGGGCGCGCAGTGCGCCGGCCTGGGTCGGGGCAGAGCCGCCTGCGAGCATGTCGGCGCTCTGGCATTCGTCGGCCAGGCGCTGGCCCAGGTTCTTGTTGAACAGCATGGCCTTGCTCGGGATCACGACCAGGTCCAGGCCCGATTGCGCATCGTAGTAGCGGTCAGCGCCGGTCACGGTGGACTGGCGCGGCAGACGGTAGTCCTTGCCCGACCAGTGCACGGTCAGCACCTCATCGCGCAGCATGTTGCCGTTGATGTAGATGACATTGCCCAGTTCGCACTGCCACTTTTCGCCCGAAGGCACGACGGCCGGCGCGGCGGCGGCAGCCTTGGTGGACTTGGAGCTCTTCTTGGCGGGCGCCTTCTTGGTGGCAGCCGGCTTCTTGGCGGGTTCCTGGGCCAGCGCGGCGCCAGCGGAGGACAGGGTCAAAGCGCCAATGCAGGCCGCCAGCACGAGTTTGTTCATTTGTGATTCCTTCCGGATTACGTGGATAGTCAAAAAGGTGGGGGCTTCGTTGTGTCGAACAGTCCGGAGCGCTTGCCATGACATGGCGCTCCGGCAACTTTCCGCCGCTATTCTCTACGATTTGTCCAAAGCGGCGAAGTCAGTCCGATATTCGTTACATAATCAGGTGCAACCGGTTTGCCATCGGCCACTTGGCGACAAAAATGAGCAGTTTTCGCTTGATTGCGGCTAGTCAAAGAAAAGATCGGTGGCAGGAGCCGGGATCGCCGTGCCGGTGGCATGTGCACGCTGCAGCAGCGACCAGTAGTAGCGATAGCTGGCCCGGTCGTGCAGCTGGCCGTCGTGGCGGATCGGCGCCCAGTTGTTCTCATGCGCCGCCAGCAGGATCTGCGTCGCCGTGCCGATTTCGGCATCGCTGGGCCGAAAGGCCGTCACGATGGGCTCGATCTGGCCCGGATGGATGCTCCACTTGCGCAGGTAGCCGAACTCCGCGCGTGCGCGACTCGCGTCGTGACCGGCCTGGTCCGGGTTCTGCACATCGGTACTGACATTGTGCGACGGCACCTTGCCATGACGATGGCAGGCCGCCGAGATCTCCAGCATCGCGCGCCGGACGAGCGGATGCTCGAACTGGCCGGGCGAGCGCATCGCATCGGCCGGAATGGCGCCGTGGTGGGCCGACACAAAATCCATCAGCCCGAAGCTGAGGCATTCCACCTGCACCAGCGAGGCAATTTCGAAGACCTGTTCAAGTGCAGAATGTGTTTCGATCAGCACGTGAACAGGAATGTGCCGCGCAATGCCGGCGGCGCGCGCCACGTGGTTCACATGGTCGGTCATGCGGGCGACCTCGACCACATCGGTGACTTTCGGCAGCACCACATAGGCCAGCCGTGCCCCGGCGGTGGAGACCAGCACGTCCACGTCGTCGCGCCAGCTCGGATGCGCGGGGTCGTGAATGCGCACGCCCACGCGGTTGTGGGCGTTGTCTGCGCTGTTCACCAATTGCGCGCAGAGTTCGGCGTGTTCGCGCTCAAGGCCAACGGCGGCGCCGTCCTCGCAATCGAAGGTGATGTCGAACACGGGCCCGAGCGACTGCTGCAGGGCCAGCGATTTGCGCATGAGCTTCTCGCTGCCCGCGTAGTGGTCGCAGACCGGCAGCTGGACGGGAACGGCTTCTCCCTGGAACAGGACCTCGGATGGATGCACGTTGGTTTGCGTAAGACGTATGAAGGAGGGGGTTAATGAGAAGACAAAGCGGGCGCCCAAAGAAAAACCGGGGTCCGCGCCGATTCTGCAATCGATGCGGACCCCGGTTTCATGAGCGGGTAGCTCCTGGTACTAAAGATCAGCCCAGCAGGTGTTGCACGCCGGCACGCTCTTCTTCCAGTTCCTTCAGCGTGATGTTGATCTTTTCCTGGCTGTAGGCGTCGATCTCGAGACCTTGCACGATTTCGTACTTGCCGTTGGCCGTAGTCACCGGGTAGCCGAACATGACGTCCTTCGGAATGCCGTATTCGCCGTTCGACGGGATGCCCATCGTGACGACCTTGCCGTTCGAGCCCAGGACCCAGTCACGCACGTGGTCGATGGCGGCGTTGGCAGCCGAAGCGGCCGACGACAGGCCACGTGCCTCGATGATGGCGGCGCCGCGCTTGCCGACGGTCGGCAGGAACACGTCGTTGTTCCAGACCTGGTCGTTGATCAGGTCCTTGACGCTCTTGCCGTCGACGGTGGCGTAGCGGTAGTCGGCGTACATCGTCGGGCTGTGGTTGCCCCAGACGAACAGCTTCTCGACCGACGACACCGGCTTGCCGGTCTTGGCGGCGATCTGCGACAGCGCGCGGTTGTGGTCCAGGCGCAGCATGGCCGTGAAGTTCTCGCGCTTCAGGCTCGGCGCGGACTTCATGGCGATGTAGGCGTTGGTGTTGGCCGGGTTGCCCACGACCAGTACCTTGACGTCGCGGCTCGCCACTTCGTCCAGGGCCTTGCCCTGCACCGTGAAGATCTGGGCGTTGGCTTCGAGCAGGTCCTTGCGTTCCATGCCCTTGCTACGCGGACGGGCACCCACCAGCAGGGCAACGTCGGCGTCCTTGAAGGCAACCTTGGGGTCGTCGGTGATGACCACGCCAGCCAGCAGCGGGAACGCGCAGTCTTCCAGTTC
>Ga0102589_1004802_pt1 | contig 12353 bp, 12 predicted proteins | sample AraplaMF_Col_mLB_FD_76858 | JGI IMG/M metagenome (GOLD analysis project Ga0102589, IMG submission 76858) | Arabidopsis root microbial communities from the University of North Carolina, USA - plate scrape MF_Col_mLB | ecosystem: Host-associated > Plants > Roots > Endosphere | place: USA... | reverse complement strand
TACTTCCTGCCCAAGGTCATAGGCCGGCCGATACGCTCCTACAACCTCTCGCTGCTCGGCTTCTGGACGCTGGCGTTTTTCTACGGGCAGGTGGGCGGCCACCACCTCATAGGCGGGCCGGTGCCGGGCTGGCTGATCACGCTCTCCATCGTGCAGAGCGTCATGATGGTGATTCCGGTGATCGCCTTCAGCATCAACATGGGCGCCACCCTGCGGGGGCGCATGCACCTGGCGCGCTATTCGCCCACGCTGCGCTTCATGATGTTTGGCGGGCTGATGTACCTGGCCTCTTCATTGCAGGGCTCGCTGGAGGCGCTGCGCAGCGTCAACCAGATCACCCACTTCACCCATTTCACGGTAGCCCACGCGCACCTGGGCGCCTATGCCTTCGTCACCATGGTGCTGTTCGGCGCCATCTATTTCATGATGCCCCGGGTGCTGAACTGGGAATGGCCCTACCCCAAACTGATCACCCTGCATTTCTGGCTGGCGGCCGTTGGGGCGATGATTTATTTTGTCGGGCTCACCATAGGCGGCTGGCTCCAGGGTGTGGCCATGCTGGACGCCGCGCAGCCCTTCATGGCCTCGGTGGAGGTCACACTACCCTACCTCCAGTGGCGGTCCGTAGGAGGCAGCCTGATGGTGCTCAGCCACCTGGTGTTCGTCGGCCATTTCCTGGCCATGGCGCTGCGCTTCGGGCCGGGCCGCGCGGGCGCCGCCCTGTTCTGGCCCAACGACCTGCGCAGCGCGGAACTGGGAGCCCCCCATGGAAAATGAAGTCAAGCTGGCATCGGGCGCCATGGTGGCGCTGGGCATCGCCACGGCGGCCCTGGTCGTCATGCCCTATATGCAGGTGCGCGACATCAAGCCGCCGCCGCAGCTCAAGGGCTATACCAGCGCGCAGCTGCGCGGGCGCGAGGTCTATATCGCCAACGGCTGCGTGTATTGCCACAGCCAGCAGCCGCGCGACCGCAATTTCGGCCCCGATGCGGAGCGCGGCTGGGGCCGGGCCTCGGTGCCCGGCGATTATTTCTACGACAAGCCCCACCTGCTGGGCAGCATGCGCACCGGGCCCGACCTGTTCAACATCGGGGCGCGCCAGCCCAGCAAGGACTGGCACCTGGGCCACCTGTACCAGCCGCGCGCCTACGTGCCCGGCTCCATCATGCCGTCCTACCCCTACCTCTTCGTCGTCAAGGACGCCAAAGACGCCGAAAGCGAAGGCGAGACGCCGCTGGCCCTGCCGCCCGCCTACGGGCCCAACGTGGGCCAGGTGGTGGTGCCCACGCCCCAGGCCCTGGACCTGGTCAAGTACCTGCAGGGCCTGAACCACACCTACCCGGTGCTGCCGCCCGCCCCCAAGCCCTGAGCCCCACAAGGTAACGCCATGCTGAACGACAAGACATCCGAGAGCCGGGCACAGGAGCGCGAACAGGCCGAGCCCTCCGAAAAAAGCCAGCCCATTCCACTGCTCTTCCTGGTCGGGGCGGCGGCATTGGTGCTGTGGGGCGCGGGCTACATCGCGCTGTCCGGCTCTTTCGGCCGCGCCGACCTCGGCGATAAACGCACCCTGGCGGACCTGTCCGGCCCGGCGGCCGGTGCCGCGGGCGCATCCGCCAACGGCAAACAGCTGTTCACCGCCAACTGCGTGGCCTGCCACCAGGCCACCGGCAAAGGATTGCCGGGCGTGTTCCCGCCGCTGGACGGCTCCGAATGGGTGGCCGGCGACGAGCGCACCGTGGCCAACATCCTGCTGCACGGCATCACCGGCGAGATCACCGTCATGGGCAACAGCTTCAAGGGCGCCATGCCGGCCTTCGCGCAACTGAGCGATGCCGAGCTGGCGGCAGTGGCGACTTACATCCGCGGTGAATGGTCGAACAAGGCGGGCGCCATCAAGCCCGAACTGTTCGAAGCCGAACGCAAGGCCGGCACACGCACCGCGCCCTTTAACGGCGGCGCCGAACTCAAGGCACTGGCGGGCAAAGCCTCCTGAGCCTCAGCCTGAGCTGTCGATGTTTCGCACCGCCTTGCTGAGCGTCATGCTGGCCCTGGCGGGCTATGCCGCCGCCGCGTGGCTGACGCACGGCTTCCAGGTCTGGACCGCCGAGGGCGCGCGCCGGCTTGAAGTCGCCTTGCAACCGGTGCCCAGCCCGGCGGTCCGTATCGACGGACCCGGCATCGCCCCGCAGGCGCTGTCGCAATACCTGGCGGACGGGCAATCCGTCACGCTGGTGGATTTTGTCTACACACGATGCCAGACCGTCTGCCTCGCCATGGGCAGCAGTTTCCAGCAAATGCAGCGCGCGCTGCAGGAGCGCAGCGGCCAGGGCGGCCCGGTGAGGCTGCTGTCCATCAGCTTCGACGGCGGCCATGACACGCCCGGCGTGCTGCAAGCCTATGCGACGCGATTGAGCGCCGACCCCGCGCTGTGGCGTTTTGTGCGTGTGCCTGATCCGCAGGACACCCAACGCCTGCTGGCGGATTTTCAGGTGGTGGTGGTGCCGGATGGCCGCGGCGATTTTGAGCACAACGCGGCGCTGCTGCTCGTCGACCAGCAAGGCCGGCTTGTCCGCATCTTTGATTACGCGGAGCAGCAGCTAGCGCTCGACTATGCGCGGCACCTGGCGAACACGGCCGCGCCATCGCCATGAAGCCCATGAAGATGCCGGCTGTTCCTTCGCGTAGCGCGCTGGCCTGCATCGCCGGAGTTTTGCTGTGCCTGCTGGCTTGGCCCGGTGTGCGCCACGGCCTGGAGGCCAGCATGACGCGGCACATGCTGGTGCAATACTCTTTGCTGATGGTGGCCGGTTGGTTGCTCGCCGCAGCGCTGCCCGGCCGCTGGCTGGCGCGCCTGAATTTGTGGAACGCCCACGGCATCAGCGGCCTGTTTGCCGCCGCACTGATGCTCGCGATCCTGATGATTCCCCGCGTGCTGGACCTGGCGCTGGTGGACAGCCGCATCGAAATCCTCAAATGCCTGGCCCTGCTGGCCTGCGGCGCCGCGATCCGCCTGTCGTGGCGGCCGGCGGGCCTGCTGGTGCAGGGATTCTTCCTGGGCAATGTGCTGCCCATGATGGCGGTGGTCGGCAACCTCTATGAAACTTCGCCGGTGCGCGTCTGCAATGCCTACCTGCTGGACGACCAGGCACGGCTGGGGCAGATGCTGGTATGGATGGCGGCCGCGATTGCCGCAGCGTGGTTTGCCTGGCTGGTGCGCGCCCTGATGGGAAGAGACGCCGCAGGCATGACGGCGAACGACGAAGCCACCAAGCCCGCGACACACTGACACACCAAAGTTTTTTTGTGTTTGTCTTATCTGCGTAAATCTGCGAAATCTGTGGATGAAATTTCTATCCGCAGATTACGCAGATGAACGCAGATTGAAAAAAGGCACTCAGGCTGCAATCAAAATCACGACGCCACTCTCCCGCACTTCGCAGGAGAACTTCACAGGCAGAAAGGCCTCAATCGTGCGGGCGTTTGTGCGGGTGTGCTCGGTCAGCTCCGTCGCCCAGTAGCGGCCCCTCCTTCCCTGCATCGCCGCCAGTGCCATTGGAATCATCAGTTGGTCCGCCAGGTGCGGGCCCACTGGCGCGCTGTGCGCCTGGTAGTCCCTCACCTCCTGCAGCAGACGCCGAGCGACCTGCTCAGCGCTAACGGTTTTTTCGCCATAGGCCGCGAACACCTCGGTGATGTGTTCATAACGCAGCACGGCCAGCAGCGCATTGCCCGGCCCCTCGTTGTTGCGCAGCCCGCGGTTGCGCAGGCTACCTTCATCCCAGCCCAGCCCTTGCTGCAGCACAGCCAGTTCGCGCTCGGCCACGCCTTTGGGCAGTCCGGCATGAAGGCATTCGGCATAGGCTTCCAGCAGCACGCCGCGCTGCATGATGTCGATGGCGGCAAAACCTTGGGCAGGCGGCTGCACACGCACGCGCGCCTCTCCGCCACCGGCAGGGTAAAACCCGTGCCGGCGCAGTTCAATCTCAAACAGCGCCTCGCCCTTGCCGGCGAAATACGGCGCCAGCAGGGTCAGGAAAGAAATGGAAGGCGCCATCGGGTTGTGCGTCCCGCCGCTGAGCAGCAGCGTGGAGGCCTCCTTGGCCTGCAGCAGCGGCCACAGCACGGTCTGCAGCACCAGCATGCAGCTACCGGCCGAGCCCACCGCGAATTCATAGTCGCCCGCGCGCACCTTGCCCGGCGCGAACAGCAGCGTGGTTTCGCCGATCTGCACGGGCTGGCCGTTCGCATTGGCAGCGGAAGTCTCGCCCCCGCCGCCGCCCACCGCCACAGCCGCATTCACGCAAGCCAGGTGCTGGCGCATCAGGCCGGGCTTGGGCCGTTTGGCGCGAATGTTGTCCATGCGAAAGGGCTTGCCTGTCACCAGGCTGAGCGCCAGCGCCGTACGCAGAATCTGCCCGCCGCCTTCGCCTTGCGAGCCATCGAGTTCAATCATTGTTTTTCTTCTTTCATCAGTCACTTGTGCTGGCGGCCAACACGCCCAATGTCCGGGTGACAGGGTTCCATACCGTCAGACACCAAATACCCCACCACCCTTTTCCCTCTTCAAAATAGTTGCTCCATTCGCTGCGCGACGGCTCAAGGTCAAAGTCGCCAACCCAGTCGATCACCTCGGGAAGGTCGTCGGAAACTAGGCCCAAAATTTGACACCACTGATCAAACAAGACCTTCGCGTCGGCGTCTTTCTTGAGGCCGTAAGGTGGGTCGCTGAAACTCAAAAACAGGCAAGGCTCCCCGGCTGGATGCAGCGTGTGCGCCAAGAGGCGCTGCACCTTTTCCGCCGACAGGAGCTCTGGAATCGCGGCGGCACAGTCGTAGTTGAATTGAAAAGGGCTCAACTCACGAGATTGCGGCCATTTCTTGATAGCCTCCTGGTGGTTTAGCAGCCACTGTTCCCGTATCTCCGCAAAAAGAAGCTCTAGGGCATACCGGTGCACCGCTGGAGAAGGATCAATGTCTTTCTCCAGCGCGTAGACAGCAAAATCAAATACGCAGCCAGCCTCGGCAAGTTTTTTCCGAAGCGCCGTCAAGGCAGGACCGGACAACGCCCGCAGGGCGTTGTCCTTCAGTTCCCCTCCTTCACCCTTTGACACAAACCACCTGCTTGAGCGTGTAAACCACCTCCACCAAGTCGCTTTGCGCCAGCATCACGGCATCAATGTCCTTGTAGGCCATGGGGATCTCATCGATCACGTCGGCATCCTTGCGGCATTCCACGCCCTCGGTGGCCTTGACCTGGTCGTCCACCGTGAACAGCTTCTTGGCCTGGGTGCGGCTCATGGTGCGGCCTGCCCCGTGGCTGCAGCTCATGAAGCTGTCGGGGTTGCCCTTGCCGCGCACGATAAAACTCTTGGCGCCCATGCTGCCGGGGATGATCCCGAGCTCTCCCGCCTTGGCGCTCACGGCGCCCTTGCGGGTCACAAACACCTCCTGCCCAAAGTGCGTTTCCTTCTGCACATAGTTGTGGTGACAGTTCACCGCCTCCAGGTGCGTCTCGAAAGGCTTGCTGATCACCTTGCGCAGCGCGCCGATGGCAGCCTGCATCATCACCTCACGGTTCAGGCGCGCGAACTTCTGTGCCCAGCCCACGCCGCGCACATAGTCGCCGAAATACTGCGAACCTTCTTCGAGGTAAGCCAGGTCCTTGTCAGGCAGGTTGCGCTGGTGCAGCTCGGCATCCTTCTTGGCCAGTTCGATGAAATGCGTGCCAATGGCATTGCCCACCCCGCGCGAACCACTGTGCAGCATGATCCAGACACCGCCGCTTTCGTCGAGGCAGACCTCTACAAAGTGGTTGCCGCCGCCCAGGGTTCCCATGTGGCGGTGGTTGTTGGTGTTTTTCAGGCGCGGGTAGTCCAGGCATAGCGCCTCGAATTCATCGACCAGCTGGCCCCAGGCCGCATCGGCCGCGCTGGGCGGATTCGTCCAGGCGCCGACTTCGCGCACCGAGCCGTTACGGCGGTAGGTCTTGGGCGCGGAGCCGTGCGGCACGGCTTTTTCGATTTCCGTACGAAGGGGCCCCAGGTTGTCGGGCAGGTCTTCGGCGCGCAGCGTGGTCTTGCAGGCCATCATGCCGCAGCCGATGTCCACACCGACCGCGGCCGGGATGATGGCCTTGAAGGTCGGGATCACGCTGCCGATGGTCGCGCCCAGGCCGTAGTGCACGTCAGGCATCACGGCCACATGCTTGAACACAATCGGCAAGCGCGCGGAGTTCTCAAGCTGCTTGAGGGCCTGGGCTTCCACGGGTACGCCCTTGGTCCACATCTTCACCGGCACGCCGCCGGTGACTTCATGTTGTTGGTAGTTCATTTTTCTTTTTCTCGCTTTCTAATTCTTTGTTGTCATTCTTTCTAAATCGATCAACCAGCATCCACCTTCGTGGTTGGTCGCCAGAGCCAATTGACCCGGTACCAGGGATACAAAACCCTCCAGCAAAGTCCCTTCAGAGCCTCGCCCGCGCGAGCACAGGCGCTCCTTCAGCCACGAAAGCACCAATGTTTCGATACTCTCGCCACTGTGCCCACAGGCCAGCACATGCGCTTCACCCACCCCGCGCGCCCGTGCCAGCGCTATTGCGCGGTCCACCATCACAGGCCAGTCCATACGCGGCGGGTGGCTCTCATACACATCACAAGGCCAAACGCGCCATGGTTGAATCTTTCGCCATTTCGCCGGCTTCCCCTGCAATAGCGCGGCCCAGCGTTCGGCATAGGCGGGGGCCACGCGTCGAAAGAGCGCGATGAAATGCGCCAGCTGCGCGTCAGTTGCGGAGGTTTGCATGGAAATCCTTCACCCAGGCTTTCAGCACGTCTCCGCGGGCATGCCGCCGGTGACTTCGTGTTGTTGGTAGTTCATCTTCTTATCCTAGTAAGTTATTAAGTCAAATACGGTTTCCGCCATGTCCTGCGGGGTGATGCGGCTTCCGTAATAGCAGGTCGGGGTCTGGTCGAGATTGTTCATCTCGAGTTTCAGGATCCGGCGCGCGAAGGTCTGGCGATGGCTGTGGTCGGTCAGCCACGTTTTCATCTGCGCCTGAAACGCCGGGCGATCTTCAGCGAAGGCATCTTTGATGCACTGAGCCTGCCAGAAGTCGTAGAACCCGGCGTTGACGTAATGCAAGGTCGCCGCCACGGAATCGTCCTTCAACCAATGTTCCAACAGCGGCCGCACATCAATGCCGCCAATGTCGAACATCAGGAGAAGTTCGAAGGCCAGGTCACCAGGATGCCCCTCTCCGCATTGCCATCTGTGCCGGCTCAAGTGATCGGCAAAATAGGCCAGCGCGAAAGCCTCAATGGCCTCGTACTCTTTTACCGTAAACGCACCAGTCTCGCAGTTGCCCAACCGCTGCAGATATATCGCCCGGGAATGATGCAAATCGGCCCCATCGGCCAGGAGTTCCAGCATGCGCGGCAACAGGTACTTGAGTTCGTCCGCGGGTTGCACCTCGCTTTTTGCGGTGTCGTTGTAAGCGTAGAAATGCTTCGCGCTGATTCGACGCAACGGCAATCGCCGCATTTCTTTTTCCAGGACCTCATCCATGCAACACGCCAGGCAGACGTCCAGACAATACGTCGGCGCCCGGTAACCGTTGAAGACAAAATACAGGCGTTCCACGGCGTGCTTCAGGGCCGGTGAAAGTTCGCGCTTCAAAGTGTTTTCCATTTTTATTCTCGTTTTTTTTGGTGGACGCGGCGGGATTCGAACCCGCATCAATACGGCGACCATGGTGTTTTACGCCTATGGCCCAGTTGACGGTTGGAAACGCGCGCCAGTCGCAGACCCGTCATCGGAGCCAGCACCTGCATCCTCAACCTTGCCCATCAACCGGCTTTCCCGCCGCACCCGGTGTTACCCGGCCTGCCGGCAATCAACATTTTTGGCAGTGGCGCTCCCTTCTGTGCCAGCGCGCCCTTTTTCTTTAACAGTACTCAACGCAGCTTCACCAGCCCGTTGAGCACCTGGTCCAGACCTCCGAACACGGAGATCTTGTCGATACGCTCGGCCACGCGTTCCAGCGTCTCCAGCTCCTTCATGCGCAGGACAATCGGGTTGTCCTCCATGACCTTGGCCGTGTTGAGCAGCGAACGCGTGGCCGCGGTTTCCTCGCGGCGGCGGATCGCATTGGCCTGGGCCGATTTCTCGGCTTCCACCACCTGCGCCAGGATGGCCTTCATCTCGCCGGGCAGGATGATGTCTTTCACACCCAGGCTTTCCAGCTTCATGCCGGCGCCGGCCAGGCGTTCGCGGGCGTAGCCGGCAATGATGTCGTCCAACGCGGCCTTGTTCTCCAGCAGCTCGTCGAGCGTGCGGGTTCCCACGGCCGCGCGCAGTCCCAGCTGCAGTTCGCGGTAGATCTGCTCCGAGGGCTTGCCCCACTGGGCGAAGGCCTTGAGCACATCCTCATAACGCCAGGTGGCCGTCAGGTTCAGGCGCAGGCTCACCTTGTCGCGCGTGAGGATTTCCTGCCCGCTGACTTCAAGCGCCTGGGAACGCAGGTCAATGCATTCCACATCCACCTTGCGGCCGTAGCGCCAGAAACCATAAGCCCCCGCATCCAGCAGCCCGGCCACCTTGCCGTCCAGCGTCAGCACACCGGCATGGAAGTCCGGCACCTGCACCAGCAGCACGCCGTCCAGCCCCTTCACCGGGCGCTGGCGCAGCTGGGTCTGGCCCAGCGTGGCCACCAGGCCGGCCGGCAGCTTTTCGCTGTCCGCCAGGCCCTGGCCGATATCGACCACGTCGATGCGGATGTCGTTCAAGCCTTTCCAGTAGAGCTTGCGGGTGGCCGGCGCCAGCACTTCCACCAGCGAGCCGTTCTCGTAGCGCAGGCCTGCCTGCGAATCCGACAGCGCGGCCTGAACAAATTCCTGGGCCACCACTTCAGGCTCCTTGGCCATGAAGTAGTCGGCCAGGCTGTGCGTGAAAGCCGCCTGTTCCATCGCAAAGGTCTCTACGCGGATGGCATCAGCGCCGGCGTACACCCAGTGCTTGCCGGGCTGCAGCACACGCTCGAAGTCGCCGTTGCGCAGCAGCAGGCCGCGCTCGTTTTTCTTGACCTTGTATTGTTTCAGTCCAAACATTTTTCTTTTCCCTTATTCTTTTTTTCCAGTTCAACAAACTAATAGTCCGCATCGGCAGCAGTAGCGGACTCAGGGTGCGGGCACTTTCAGGTGGAGGGCCCTGCCGTGAGATCTTTCGATGCCACGGCCGGGCGTCTTCGCCGTCCGGTGTCGCAGTACCTTCGCGCTGGCGACTGTTGCCGGTGGGTTCAGGCCCCGCAAGCTGCCGCGGCTTCCCGCTGCAAGCTGCATCCACTTTTCCCACTCGCGGCACGTTTGACTTCCAATAAAGCTGATTTTTCAAGTCAGCGTTCGGCGGGAATCGAACCCGCGACAGCCGTATTAACAACACGGTGCTCTAACCATCTGAGCTACAGAACAATGGCATCAGGAGTCGAACCTGACGGGGCGGCTCCTCTACCCGAGCCGCCCCTTGACCGCATGCCTTGGCGCCAGCGCATCGGTTGCCGCGGCATACAGGACACCCAGGACAACCTGTGCTTCCTGCACCAGCGGGGCCCGGCTTCCCGGTAACCCCTGCTTGTGAGCGAACAACTTCCTCATCTGACATCTTCTTTATTGCAGGCGCCGTGCCAGCTTTGCCAAAATCCCTTCGGGCAACCAGTAAGACCTTTGATTTGATTGGGTATTTCTCAAAATCAATGTAAAGAACAGCCGAATTCAGCGATGCGTATTTCCTATTTTTATAGCTTTAAAGCTAGTACATTAGAAATATGAAGAAAAAAGTAGTGATGGGCTTTCTCGGCACCCAGCTCGACTCGGGCCTGGGTTCGGGGCGCTGGGAAAAGTGGCGGCCCACGGTGTCGATTGCGCAGCATGAAGACCTTGTCGTCGACCGGCTGGAGCTGATGCATGACGCGCGCAACAAGGCGCTGGCCGAGCGGGTACGCGATGACGTGGTGCAGCTCTCGCCCGGCACCGAGGTCCGCCTGGTTGAAATGAATTTGGCCAACCCCTGGGATTTCGGCGAGGTCTACGGCGCGCTGTATGACTGGATGCGCGCCTACGCCTTTGACACGGAGCGCGAGGAGTACTGGGCCCACATCACGACCGGCACCCATGTCGCGCAGATCTGCCTGTTCCTGCTGGTGGAGGCGCGCTTTATCCCAGGCGTGCTGCTGCAGACAGCGCCACCGCGGGGCCGGCAGGCCCAGGGCATAGGCAGCTACGAACTGATAGACCTGGACCTATCGCGCTATGACGCCATCAATGCGCGGCTGGCGGTCGCGCAGCAGGATGCCGTGTCTTTTCTCAAAAGCGGCATTGCCACGCGCAATCCCCGCTTCAACTCCATGATCGAGGAGATCGAACGCATCGCCGTGCAGAGCAAGGCGCCTATCCTGCTGACCGGACCCACAGGCGCGGGCAAGTCCATGCTGGCGCGGCGCATCTACGAACTCAAAAAATCACGCCACCAAGTTGGCGGCGGTTTTGTCGACGTGAACTGCGCAACCCTGCACGGCGACGGCGCGGGCTCGGCGCTGTTCGGCCACAAAAGAGGCGCGTTCACCGGCGCGGCCAGCGACCGCCCCGGCCTGCTGCGCACCGCCGACAAGGGCGTGCTGTTTCTCGACGAAATTGGCGAACTGGGCCTGGACGAGCAGGCCATGCTTCTCAAGGCCGTCGAGGAAAAACGCTTTCTGCCTGTGGGTGCAGACAGGGAGGTCGACAGCAGCTTCCAGCTGATAGCCGGCACCAACAAGGATTTGCGCACGGAAGTCGCGCGCGGGCGCTTTCGCGAAGACCTGTTCGCGCGCATCAACCTGTGGACTTACACCCTGCCCGGCCTGGGCCAGCGCCGGGAAGACATTGAACCCAATATGGACCACCAGCTCATGCTGGCCTCGGAAGACCTGGGCCGCAAAACCCGCATGACCACCGAGGCCCGCGTCGCCTACCTGCGCTTCGCACAATCGGCCGAGGCCGTGTGGACCGGTAATTTCCGCGACCTGAGCGCCTCCATCACGCGCCTGGCAACACTGGGCGACAACGGCCGCATAGGGCTGGCCCTGGTGGAGGCGGAGATTGCGCGCTTGCGCTGGCAGTGGCAGGCCACGGAAGCGGAAGCCGGCAGCAGCGACGTATCTCTCGCTGCCTTGATGGGCAGCGCCGCGGATTCTCTCGATTATTTTGACCAGCTGCAGCTGCAGGCCGTGATCGAGGTGTGCCGCAAGAGCGATTCACTCAGCGACGCCGGGCGGGCGCTGTTCAATGTGTCACGCGGCCAGCGCAGCGTGGTGAACGACGCGGACCGGCTGCGCAAGTATTTGATGAAGTTCGGTTTGACCTGGGAAAAGCTGTCGGCCTGAATGTCGGCCTGAAGCCCCGGCAAACGCGGGGCCCGCTACTCGCTCATGACCACCAGTATCCGCGCATCGGCACGGCCCAGCGAGGTATAGATGTGGCCGACACCGCTGTTGAAGTAGGCCGACTCATGGCGCCCGACTTCAACGATTTCACCGGTTTCAAACTCGATGCGCACCCGGCCTGAAAGCACCGTGACAAACTCCTGCCCGGGATGGCGGATGAAGTCGGGGAACTGTTCCCGCTGGCGCGCCATGACGCGGCCCAGCACGGGCGTCATGCGTTTTCCCGCGAACCCATTGGCCAGCGCGCGGTAGTCGTAGTGGCCCGAGCTGTAAGTGGCCTCCCCGTCTGCCTCAGACCACACCACGACGGGCGCCGCGCCCCCCGCAGGCGCCGCGCCGCGCGCGTCTATCAGTTGCCCCACGTCGAGCGCGAGCGCCTTGGCCACAGCGGCCAGCTTTTCATAGCTGACCGAAATCTGGCCCAGCTCCATCTTGGACAGCGTGGACAGCGCCACGCCGGAACGGGCCGACAAGTCCTTGAGCGTCAGCCCGCGCGCCTTGCGATGCCCGCGCAGGCCCAGGCCGAGTTGCACGCGGTCGGCCTCCGGGGCGGCGGCGGGGGCGCGGGCGGGGCGGGCATGGCGTGCGGACATGGTGTTTTCCCTTTGTGGAGGCCGAATCGGGGCCAAATCAGGTAAATCGGCTGGACAGGCACGATTCTCGCATGTGAGAATTCTCAAATGCGAGAATTTGACATCCTGATCGTCGGCGCCGGCATTGCGGGCGCTTCCTTGGCCTGGCGCCTGGCCGGACAGCGCAGCGTCGCGCTGCTCGAGCGCGAGTCCCAGCCGGGCTACCACTCCACAGGCCGTTCGGCCGCCATGTTCATGGAAACCTACGGGCCACCCATGGTGCGGGCACTCACGCGCGCCAGCCG
>Ga0102589_1004799_pt1 | contig 12360 bp, 17 predicted proteins | sample AraplaMF_Col_mLB_FD_76858 | JGI IMG/M metagenome (GOLD analysis project Ga0102589, IMG submission 76858) | Arabidopsis root microbial communities from the University of North Carolina, USA - plate scrape MF_Col_mLB | ecosystem: Host-associated > Plants > Roots > Endosphere | place: USA... | reverse complement strand
ATACAAATTACACATCGGAGTTGTTGTTTATGTCACCAAGAGTACCTTTTTCTTTTATCATCATTCTAGGTTTTATGCTTTTTGCATTGTTTTTTGGAGCAGGAAATCTAATATTCCCACCAATGCTTGGACAATTAGCCGGAACGAATGTATGGAAAGCTAATGCAGGTTTTTTACTTACGGGAGTAGGATTACCATTACTAGCTATCACAGCATTTGTTTTTTCAGGTGAAAATAATTTACAATCTTTAGCTAGACGTGTACACCCGTTGTTTGGTATTTTATTTACGACTGTTCTCTATCTAGCAATTGGACCTTTTTTTGCTATCCCTAGATCAGGGAATGTATCGTTTGAAATTGGAGTTAAACCTTTTTTATCAAATGATGCAAATCCTGTTGCATTAATCATATTTACTATCTTATTTTTCACAGTTGCATGTTTGTTATCACTTAATCCTACAAAGATTATTGATGTAGTTGGAAAATTTCTGACTCCTATTAAGTTAACATTTATAGGATTGCTCGTAGTTGTAGCTCTTGTTCAACCAATCGGAAGAATTCAAGCGCCTTTTGAAGGTTATACATCACAAGTGTTTTTTAAAGGTTTTCAAGAAGGTTATCTAACCTTGGATGCGCTTGTAGCTTTTGTTTTTGGCATTATAATTGTTAAAGCAATTAAAGAAAAAGGAGCGACTACTAAGAGACAACTTATGATTGTTTGCGGAAAAGCAACAGCTATTGCTGCTACACTCCTAGCTATTATCTATACTGCTCTTTCTTATATGGGCGCTTCTAGTGTTGAAAAACTTGGTCGTTTAGATAATGGCGCTGAAGTTTTAGCAAAAGTTTCAGACTATTATTTTGGTTCTTACGGTGGAATTATATTAGGTTTAATGATTACAGTTGCATGTTTGACCACGAGTGTAGGATTAATCACTGTTTGTTCTTCTTTTTTTCATGAATTGTTTCCAGCAATTTCTTATAAGAAAATTGCTATCATTCTGTCCTTGTTTAGTACACTTGTAGCGAATATAGGATTAACACAATTAATTACAGTTTCAACTCCTGTATTAATGACTCTGTATCCAATTGCTATATCTTTAATTTTCTTAACATTCTTACACCAGAAATTTAATGGTAGGTCAGAAGTATATCAGGGCAGCTTGATCTTAACATTTATTGTAAGTATATTTGATGGTTTAAACGCTGCTGGAATTCATATTGAAGTAATTCATGATTTTTTCACTAAGTTCCTTCCTATGTATAATGTAGGTTTAGGTTGGATTTTACCTGCTATTATTGGTGGTTTATGTGGATATAGTGTGAGTGTAATAAGGAAGAAAAATATCTTTAATTCTCGTGTAATTCGTTAAATAAGTAATTTGTCGACTGAATAACGAAAAGAAAGGTAAAGAATCTAAATGTTAGACATGTTATACAAAAAGTAAAGAATGAATTTAGGGGATAGTTTTTTAGATTGACTCAAAGAAGTGACGCGTGTTTCATATTTTCAAAACTTAGTAGAGATTGTACTAAAGTATCTTGATTGAAATCTAGTAAATAGTCGTGTAAGGGGAGGAAGTAAGATGGCGAATAAAGAACTGAATAGAGGCTTGAAAGCACGTCATATTCAGATGATTGCTTTGGGCGGTACAATTGGTGTTGGTTTATTTATGGGTTCAACGAGCACGATTCAATGGACAGGCCCATCTGTAATGCTTGCTTATGCAATTTCAGGGATTTTTATATTCTTCATTATGCGTGCAATGGGAGAAATGTTGTACGTAGAGCCAAGTACAGGTTCATTTGCGACATTTGGCCACAAGTATATACATCCATTAGCAGGGTATATGACTGCATGGAGTAACTGGTTCCAATGGGTTATCGTTGGAATGTCAGAAATTATAGCAGTTGGGGCATACATGAAGTTCTGGTTTCCAGATCTACCTGCATGGATACCAGGTATAATCGCAATTGTCATTCTTGGTGCAGCGAACTTAATTTCCGTTAAATCATTTGGTGAATTTGAATTTTGGTTTGCAATGATTAAAATCGTTACAATTATATTGATGATTATTGCAGGGTTGGGTCTTATTTTCTTCGGGTTTGGTAACGGAGGAGATGCAATTGGATTATCTAACCTTTGGAAAAATGGTGGCTTCTTTACAGGTGGATGGTCAGGGTTCTTCTTTGCTTTATCACTAGTTGTTGGAGCTTATCAAGGTGTCGAATTAATTGGGATTACAGCTGGAGAAGCAGAAGATCCTAAAAAAACGTTAACTAATGCGATTCAAAGTATTATTTGGCGAATTTTAATCTTCTATATTGGTGCGATTTTTGTTATTGTAACTGTTTACCCGTGGGATGAACTAACATCGATTGGCAGTCCGTTTGTTGTAACTTTTGCAAAAGTTGGGATTACAGCAGCAGCCGGAATTATTAACTTTGTCGTGATCACAGCTGCAATGTCTGGCTGTAACAGTGGTATTTATAGTGCAGGACGTATGCTTTATACATTAGGAGTAAACGGACAAGCACCAAGATACTTTACTAAAATCTCTAATAATGGTGTGCCCTTATTCGGTACGATTGGTGTGCTAATCGGTTTAGTAATTGGCGTTATTTTAAATTATATTGCTCCAGAAAACTTATTCGTGTATGTATACAGTGCAAGTGTTCTTCCTGGTATGATACCGTGGTTTGTCATTTTAATTAGTCATATTCAATTTAGAAAAGCAAAGGGAGCAGAACTCGACAATCATCCATTTAAAATGCCCTTTGCGCCTTATACAAACTATTTAACGATTGCCTATTTAATTTTGGTATTAATCGGAATGTGGTTCAATGAAGACACTCGTATCTCGCTTATTGTAGGGGTTATTTTCTTGGTTATTGTTGTCATTTGTTTTTATGCTTTCGGAATAGGAAAACGTATTCCAGTAGATGCTCAAATAGATGATGAAGTGACTCACAGATAATTCACTTAGTTTGGTGACTAGAGGAATTAAGTTTCTCCTTTTATAGATAAAAAATTAACATTATAGTTTAAAACAGTTATTTAATAATAAATATATATTTTTTGTACAACTAACGAGAGCGTTAGTTGTATAGCAAGAAAGGCTGTTATGCAGCCTTTTTATTATGCTAAAAGGCAGAATAGTTATGGCAAAATTAATTTAAAATGGTAACTTAAGGTGGAAAAATCTTGTTAAATTATTTCATTTCTTTATTTATTTCAATAATAACTTTTCTTTTTGGAGTATTAATTTTTATTGGTATGTTTTACATGTATAAGAAAAATGAGAAAATTACTTTAACGTTGATCTTTTATGGTCCCATATCGATTTTAATGATTATTTTATCTGGCTACTTTTTAATAACTTATATACGTGACTTACCAAATGTAATATCTAACAATACAGAAATATATATAGGGAAATGTAAAATAAGTTCCGATCGTAGCAATGTTTTCGTCGATATTAAAGACCATCTCATTACTTTCTCAGAGACGCATTATTATGTTTTAGAAGATGGTAATTTTGAATGTAAAGTTGAATATTATCCAGTTTCTGAAGAAGGCTATTCGTTTGAAATATTAAAATAATAAAATATATCTTATGCAACTAACTGGCGCATTAGTTAAAGTTCAAAGGCAGCCAATGGCTGCTTTTTTTTAATCATTATTTATTTGACCATTAAGTTGAACAAGGAATGCTATAATAATTGTTAATTACTATTTGAACTTAGGTGGTTAAATTAATGTTTGAGATAAATACATACTTAGAGCGAGAATCGTTTGATCATTCCGATCCATATTTTTTGCAAAATCCTAAAGAGAAATATATCGATATAGAAGATACATTAAATATTAGAGAAATAATTGACCATAAAGAATTTACTCCAGAGCATATACAAGAGTTGATAACGATCAAATACAAGAAGCAGTTTATTGTTGATTTTGACGTCCCAAGTGGTTTAAGTTTATGGGCAGATACCGTTATCCCAGCAATAAAGGGTTACCTTCAAGATGGTAAGATAGAAATTTTATATGGTATTGATCCGATAATGCTAAGATTTGAGTCAGTAAATGAAAATCAAATTTTATTTTCGATATATGATGAATTCGAACCCAAAAGGATTTTTGTAAAAGAGATCCTTCCTCAAAAGGAGCTCATAGAATCACTTTTAGATAGTGCAAGTCATTATTGGGGAAAGTTAAATGAATATAAAATTTATGAGGAAAAAGAAATAAAGGAATCAACACCAAGAGATTATCCAAAGAAAATGTTGAACACTATTGAGGAATTAAGAAAAAATATAAAGTAATTTTATTTTACAACTAACTGGCGCATTAGTTAAAGATCGAAAGCAGTCCTTGGCTACTTTTTTATTTATGTATTTGGCAGTTTAGTTGAAGAACGTTGTTTAACTAATGTTCGACATTTGGGCAGTTAACGGAGTAACTCCAACAGAAGACTTGCCCTTATTTTGTAGAGATTCCCTCATAGATGCCATTACACAGTCATGTCCAACAGCTCCAGAGTCCTAAATGTGGTATATTATTTTGTATTAAACATTCAAGGGGGGAACCAATGAACAAAACAGACCGAATGTTAGCCGTTGTGCTGGAGTTGCAACGTAAAGAAGTTGTACGTGCCGAAGATTTAGCAACCCTATTTGAAACTAGCGTGCGAACCATCTACCGCGACATTCAGGCGCTGAGTGAAGCTGGCGTGCCAATCATAGGAGCCCCAGGGACAGGATATTCCTTAATGGAGGGCTATTTCCTGCCCCCTATCAGTTTTACGGTACCAGAAGCCGTGAGTCTACTGATTGGGACAGACTTTATCGAACAACAATTTGATGATGATTATCGTGTCAGGGCTCAAGCCGCTCGTGTCAAAATCGAGGCCATTCTTCCGCCGATCGTTCGCAATGAAACTTCTCATGTGCTCAAGGCTATGCGTTTGCTCATTTCCGATAAACAGGTTACGCCGTCAAAAGAAAAGAAATATTTAGAAAAGATCCGTCAAGCGATATTAGACGAGCGAAAGATAAACTTTCATTATGCAAAAAGACTTGCAGATTCCGAGGGGAATTATCGTAGTGTTCGTACCGTTGCTCCCTATGGATTGGTGCTCATTCAAGGATCGTGGATGCTCGTAGCTCGATGTGATCTGCGCCAAGACATTCGCCACTTCCGCTTGTCCCGAATGACGGAACTTATCGATTTGGAAGAACGATTCGAACTGCCGGGTCATTTTAACTTAAGGGAGTATACCCCTCAGGATGATAGGAACATGCGAGTTCACCTTCGATTTAATCATGACATCGTAGATAAAGTGAGGGAGTCGAACTATCACTATATGGAGGCTATGGAAGAGCATCGAGATGGATTGCATGTGGTCTTACGAGTTCGTCAACTAGACGAATTGCTACAATGGGTGCTCGGCTGGGGAGCGGGAGTGATTGTATTGGAGCCTGAATCATTCCGAAATCGAATTCGTGAGGAAGCCAAAAAAATGTTAAAACACTACTGACATACTGTTGTCAGTAGTGTTTTTTTATAATCGAAGTAAGTAAACGTAAAGGAGTGGGAGAACTATGGACCAATTGAACAGTAGCCAGGTATGGAAGGATGGTCGTAAAACCAAAAATTGAATAATTATTGATTAAATTTAGCTTTACAGTTTTAAACATGAATAGAACCAACGAACGTCCGTTAACGGCATCGCTGGTTCTGGCCAAAAGTGAAATGATACGATATTTTATCATTTATTATAGGAAGGTGGGTATTTCGTGAATTTTGCTTCTGTACGCATTATTACCGACGACTTGGATCGTCTTGTCAATTTCTATGAAAAAGTCTTGGGTGTTTCGGCGGAACGCCCCGCGCCTGTCTTTGCCGAACTTGTTTTGAAATCGTGCACCCTGGCAATCGGCCACTCGCAGACGGTACCACTGTTCGGCACTGGTTCCGCAATAGCGGCCAGCAATCAAACTGTCATCATCGAATTTCGCGTCCATAACGTCGATGCCGAATATGAACGTTTAAAGCCTTTTATTGACGAGTGTGTGAAGGAACCGACCACATTGCCGTGGGGGAATCGTGCTGTGTTGTTCCGTGATCCCGACGGCAACCTCGTTAACCTCTTCGAGCCGGTGACCGAGGAAGCGATCAAACGGTTCAGCGGTAGGGTTGACGGATAGTTGAAGCGAGTGAGGCCACAATTTTTAGAGTGGCAACATTGAATTTACTAATATCAGAGATTTTTCAGCTAATAATCCAAAGGTAATTTAATGATTTAAGTACTATGATGTTATGTTATTAACTGGGGCGTTAGTTGAATAAGGAACAATTATAACAGCCACTAATGAATCATTTATTAGTGGTTTTTATTATGCTTTTTGTGGTTATAACGCTAGATTGTTAGATATCCTTTTTATTTGTAATTGGTCGTAATGGAATATATCTGCACTACTAACTGGATAAATATGGTAAAATTCAGTTTGTAGAATAGATCTAAATTAAAATTATCGAAGCATTAGAGAGGGGGTATTTATGAAAAAAATATTTCTGGCTATTATTATTGCTATATTTCTAATTAATTTTGTCCATTTTTTAATGTATCCTTTATATGCAGATTGGTTTACTTATTTAAGTAATTCATTTGTGTACTTTTTTGCTTACGTGATTATTGGGATACCTATAACTCTATTGATCGATTATATTGTAAAAAAAATGTATTTGAAAAATCTTTTCTATGAGTATTTAACACAATTACTTTTGTTTTCAATTCCTGTAATTTTTATTTCGGAACTAGCTGAATTCGTTTATTCATATTTTCATTTACTTTTCTTTTTTAGAAGGATAGAAGTTGAGACAGATAAAGAAATTATTGTAACCATTGATGTGTCCTCAATCCAAACGAACAAAGAATTACATAACATACTAAAAGAGAAACTGAAATTTCCCAAAGGGTATGATGCAAACTGGGACGCATTTTGGGAGACCATTACGGGTTCAGTTGAGTTACCAAAACAACTTCAATTTATTGGGTGGACAGAACTAGAGAAAAAACTACCAGAGGATTCTAAAATTATAAAAGACTATCTTCTTGAACATAACCAGGAATTCCCCGACTGGCAATGCGATTTATTATTCAACTAACTGGCGCGTTAGTCTAATAAAGAAATAAAAGGATCCTTATCAATTTAAATAGGATCTTTTTGTGTTTATTATTAAGGTAAGTTCAAATATACCAATAGAGGATAAAGAAACATTTCATAGAATAATTTAAATGTAAAATTGTAAAACTTTGGAAATGTTTAATAGTTTTATTTTTATATTTAAAAACTTATGAATGGAGAAATATATTCATGGCCTTATTTGCATTGATTTTTATTATTTTAGGAATTATCGGTACATTTTTCCCGAAAGTATCATGGTATATTAGTGAAGGTTGGAAGTTCAAAGATGCAGAACCTAGCACCGCAGCTCTTATAATTACAAGGGTAGGTGGAGTTATATCAATAATGATTGGGTTTTACCTTTTTACCGCTTAATTCAAATTTTAATCGTTTAATTTAATTAAAAACAAATGAGTTTCCATTACTAATTTAGCAATATCTTTATGTAACTAACTGGCGCATTTGTTATTATACATTTTACAGATAAGAGGATATAAAAATGAGTAAAATGACTTTAAAATTAATAATCGAATACAAAGAATATATTCTTGAAGAAGATAAATGGTACATCTTTGAATTTAAACCTGGTTATGAATTAGGAAATTCAACTAATTCATTTTCCAAAGTTAGAATGATGAATATATCATTTGAAGGAGCGAATGGAGAAACATGTTTTTTTGTTTTTCACGAAGATTCAAATGAAGAATACTTAATTGGCGATAATGAACTAATATCAATCACGAATATGTAAATTCTTATTGAACTAACTGGCGCGTTAGTTCAACAACGATAGACTGCTTAGGTAGTCTGTTTTTTATTTAACAAAGTGGCAATTTAGTTTTAAAAGAAAATGGTATAATTATCATGGGAAATTGAATATAAAAGGGAAAATTAGTTGTTTTTAAAAAGGGGAAAGACAAACATGTTCGTAGGAAAAATAATACTTACATTTGGAGCAGTACTAATCGTTATAACATTGCCTTTGGCTTATTTTATAGGAGTTATGGCAACCGATGACCCATATGGTCCATGGTGGGCGTTTTGGTCTGGTTTCTTCTTTATTGAAGGAATACCAACACTAATAGCCCTAATAGGTCTAATTATCATGGCTATTATTAAATGGAGGAAAAGAAAGATAACTAAAGATAACAAATTGAACTAACTGGCGCGTTAGTTGAAGATCAAAAGCAGTCAATGGCTGCTTATTTATTTATGTATTTGGCAGGATAGTTTGATAAGAAAGGTGAAATATTTCTTAAATCGAAATTTATAAGGGGTAAAAAAATTGAGGGAAAATGTTAAATATGTAGTAACTGTTATTATAACTATTTGGTTTTTACTTTTTATAATTGACAATTTATTAATAAAATCAAAGAAAGATCCTTTATTTTGTAATGTGACCACTCAATACAGTGATGGTGGTTCTACAGAGTTTTATTGTTTAGGATATAAGATTAATAGGTATGTAAAAATGTCAGAATCCAATTTTGATGTAAACTATGAACTCGGTACATGGTCAAAGGAGTTCGAACCTAATGAAAAAAGTGATAAATAGTTAAATCCTTAAGCAACTAACTGGTGCGTTAAATACATATCGATAGCTATAATAAGGTGGTGAGCAATTATGGAATGGAATGAAATAAAAACAATTGAGGATATAGAAAATCTTTTTATGTTATTTGGAGGATTCCATGATGGTTGTTTAAAAGAATTATATTTATGGACAGATAGTTATGTAGATGAAGAGTTATCAATGGCTATGTCATCAGGGACTAATGTAAGGATACTTTTTCAAAGACAGATTGAAAATATCTCAGCAATAGAATTACTATTTGAAAGTGTTACACAATTCCACATGTCACCACCTCCAGTAAATTATGATTCAGTAATTTACGATGCTACTTTGTTATTTGAAGATGAATTATTTTATTGGGCTGATGATAGTAGTTGGAGTCCAAATAAAAGTATAGACTATGATGTAAGTTGGATCTCATCTAAAAGACTTAAATGGAGAGACGCTAGTTCATGGATAGGTCGAAAAATGAGATATGGTGTAATTAGTGAGGATTAAAAATATTCTACTTATTGAACTAACTGGCGCATTTGTTTAACAAGATGGACTACAACAAATTCTTTTAAAGTATATGTTTGGTGTGACGTGTGTTAATGAAGAAGAGAATCAAACTGAAGTTACACAGAAGGTACTTAATTGATATAGTGTACGAGGTCAGTGTGTCTTCTTTTTGGAGAGAGAAGCTATATAAATCTGAAATTAACAAGAAGTACATCATCGATAGATACCATATTGAAGATTTATATAAGGAAACTAAGAACGTAGTAATTAATTATAACCTTAGATATTACGTTTCTATTATTCCACAAGAAGAAGCATATGGATGGCAAGATTGGGATAGTTCACAAGTTTACTTTAAATTTGAAGCAGTTGGATTTCCTAGTGTAAAGGACTTTTCAGCTAATAATCCAAAGGTAGTTTAATAATTATAAATACTATATTGTTATTTCACTAACTGGCGCGTTAGTTGAACAACAAAAAGAGTGTGATCATTCGATCATCCTCTATTTAAATATATGGCCGTATAGTTAATATTTTGGGATACTACTAATATTCCGCGCATTTAGGTAGTTAAATCCCAAGTTCATTAAATATCCCTTTTGCGTGAATATTTCGTATATGGTATATTGAGTTGATAATTTTCAAAAAGGTGGAGAGATATGGAAAAGAACCAAGATGTAACCTCTTTTATAGCAATGCTCAGTCATTCGTGGCAAGTTGAGGTGTGCAATCGACTTCGTGAATTGGTCCATGAAACCATTCCAGAAGTCGAAGAGCGTATTCAATACAAAAAGCCACATTTTCTGAAGAATGGACATTACGCCGCAGTGATTTCTCCTTCCAAAGACGCCATTGCGTTTATGATTATGAATGCTGCAGGACTGGAAGTACCGAAAGGCTTCGAAGGTCCGGCTGAACGGAAGTGGTTGAAAATCCGTGAAGGTGATTCGCCGGATTACAGCCTTTTAAATCAATTGCTCGCTAAGGCATCCAGTTCGCTATAATGAGATTAAAGTCCTTTGTGGGAGGACGATTGCTTCATATTAGAATTAATACTAATGATGGCAACGATTAAGCTAATTAGCTTAATCGTTGCCATTATTCTTTCTACCTTTATCTGATAATCAGTTATTAAACTAACTGGCGCTTTAGTCACAGTAAAAGAACCCTGTTTTTAGAATGATAGGGTTCTTTTATTATATGGTATGGGGAGACCGAATGTTATTACTAGTTAATTTATTACTTCCATGGAGTTTCAGTTTTATGCTCGATGATGTGTACTACTTTTGGTTCAATATTTTTTTTCATTTGCTCCATTTGATCGTCATTATTACCAACTTGAATTTGTGCTTGTGTTTGTGCAATGGCATCAATTACTTGTTGTTTAGAAACATTTTTAGAAGCTGCAATCTCAACTACAGTCTTTCCCATCGCTAATTCTTTTTTTAATTCTTGTGCGTTTAGTTTTAATAAAGAAAATAATTTTTCATCGTTTAAAAAGTAATCTGCAGTATAGTCAGGTTGACCATTTGTAGAAAAAAAGCCTTCCACTTTAATATTCGAAGATGTAGGTTGACCTTTTAATATCAAGTTAATTTCTTTAGTGGTTGGTGCTTTTACAATTGTTTTTACTTGTTTATTTTGTTTAATAGATTGTACAGTTTTTACTGACTCGTTTTTTTCCTTTTGAGCAGCGTATGTAGTGCCAGCTCCTACTAATAATGCTGTTGAGATTCCAAGTACAGTGAATAATTTTGTTTTATGCTTTACCATTTTAAAACCTCTTTTCATAGTTATATTGAGTGTTACAGGTACAAGGATAACCAGACTATGTAAAGATGAAATGAAGTTGAGATAAAGTTGAGATAAAACTTTCTTATTGAACTAACTGGCGCGTTACCTCAACAGACTGGCGCTTTTCCGAACTAAGGATAGTGTCTTTCTTAATGTAACAAAGGATTGTGTTAAATAATAAGTTTTGAAATAATTGGTATTAAAGTGTGGGGTAGTTTAATTAAAAGGGGGATATTTGATGAAAAAAGGATTAATTCACCATATTGAAATATATGTTTCTGATTTAAAAAGGTCAGTAGAATTTTGGGGATGGTTTCTTGAAGAATTAGGATATAGTCCTTTTCAAAAATGGGAAAGTGGGCAAAGTTGGAAAATTGAGGATACTTACTTAGTTTTCGTACAAACAGAAGAACGCTTTTTAGATGTTTCTTACCACAGGTGCCGAGTTGGTCTTAATCATTTAGCATTTCATTCGAGTTCACGTCTACACGTCGATGAAATGACAAATAAATTAAAGGCAAAAAACATTAATATCCTCTATCCAGAAAAGCATCCATTTGCAGGTGGAGATGAGTATTACGCTGTTTTCTTTGAAGACCCAGATAGAATTAAGGTAGAATTGGTAGCGCCTTAATTTTATATAGTTGTTCAATTATCGGATGTTTCTGGAGTAACTACTTGTAATTCTTGGAGTATGATATTCCATCCCACAATTGAGAGCGTTCATTAATAAGGCTCACTTTTCTTATGTAATTAACGAGCACGATAGTTGAAGAATCAGATTTAATATTGGTAGTACATTTGAAAATTGTTATATAGATCTGTCTAGTTAAAAAGGAGAAATAAAAATGTTAGAAACATATGGAATAACATTATTATTCGTAATAGGTTTAGTTGTAATAAACTTAAAACTAAAAAATCAAAAATATAGATGGGTTATTACTACTTTATTTTTTATATCTTTTGGATATCCGTTATCGTTTTTATGGAGGATATACTTTGATTTATTCAACTAACTGGCGCGTCAGTTGAAGATCATGAGTCACAGAAGTGGCTCATTTTTTATTAGTTTCAAGGAATTTCCTATTTTCAACCGAATATATAAAATATAAATATTTACTAATATGTTGCGATTGGTGGTAACGTCATGAATTTCTTTCGAATTTATGGAATATGGTTGTTTAAAAGTTCTAAGAAAGATTTAATTAATTTTTTGCTTTCAATATTTTTTATACCAATTCTATTGATAATTGAAACAAAGTTAATAAATAATAGGCTATATTTTACGGTAATAGTGATTC
>Ga0102589_1004785_pt1 | contig 12391 bp, 19 predicted proteins | sample AraplaMF_Col_mLB_FD_76858 | JGI IMG/M metagenome (GOLD analysis project Ga0102589, IMG submission 76858) | Arabidopsis root microbial communities from the University of North Carolina, USA - plate scrape MF_Col_mLB | ecosystem: Host-associated > Plants > Roots > Endosphere | place: USA... | reverse complement strand
GTCGGTTTCATTCTTTCCGAGCTTACTGTGCTTATTCAAAATCTGCAAAACGATGCAAATTTCTCTTTTCTCCAATCATAACTAAACCGTCCCCTTCTTGCACAACTTCATCTGGGGAAGGAGAAATATTAATTCTCCCCTTACTTTTAATCGCAATAACATTTAAATTTAACTTCGCTCGAATATCCAGTTCTTTGATACTTTTCCCTGACATACTGGAAGGCACTTTAATTTCTTCAATATTATAATCTTTGGCGAGTTCAATGAAATTAAGAACATTCGGTAACATCAGCTGATGTGCTACACGCTCTCCCATATCCCACTCAGGGAATACGACCCAGTCGGCACCTAACCTCTCTAACACTTGGCCGTGCCGTTTATTAAGCGCCTTGACTACAACTTTGTTTACTCCTAATTCTTTTAGTACTAAGACTGTTAAAATACTTGCTTGAATATCATTTCCAATTGCCACAATGACTGTATCAATATTCCGAATGCCAATTGCTTTTAATACCTCTTCATCTGTTGCATCTGCAATCACTGCATGGGTGGCAGCATCCTCAAGTTCATTTACACGTTTTTCATTGCTATCTATTGCCAATACTTCATTTCCTGCTTCTACTAATGTATTTACAATACTTGAACCAAACCTTCCTAACCCAATAACTGCGTATTGCTTTTTCATATTCCTATCGCTCCTCTAAGGATAAATAAACACCTAGCCAATCATAATTTTCCCTTTTGGATAACTGAACGGATCTGAATTTCTTCGCAGCGTAACGGCAAAAGCGATGGTCAATGGCCCTACCCTTCCTGCAAACATCGTTAAAATAATGATGATTTTACCAAGCGGAGATAATTCAGGGGTCAGTCCCATAGAAAGCCCTACTGTTCCAAAGGCGGAAGTTGCTTCAAAGAGAATCATTAAAAAGTCCTTCCCTGGTTCTGTTATTGTTAGCAGCATGGCAGCGATTATAACGATAAAAAGACCAGCTAACATAACGGTAAGTGATTTATAAATTGTGTCGTATGCAATTCTTTTTCGAAAAAAGATTACATCTTCTTTTCCTTTTACTTGTGACCTTACTGCTCCTAAAAGAGTTGCAAATGTAGTTGTTTTAATTCCTCCACCCGTCGATCCAGGAGAAGCCCCGATATACATGAGGATAATAATAATAAACAGGGTTGAATGGTGTAAATCTGGAATATTGAGTGTATTTGCCCCAGCTGTTCTTGGCGTGATAGCTTGAAATAAAGAAGCTAAAACTTTCCCAAATGCTGATAACGGTTGTAACGTTTTGGGATTATGAAATTCCAATAAGAAAATTAGAAGCGTTCCTACTACCACTAGCAAAGAACTTGTAAACAAAACTACCTTCGTATGCAAAGAAAGGCGTCCAATCCGTTTATATTCATATACTTCATTCATAACGATAAAACCAATACCGCCCAGTGTAATGAGTGCACAGATTACCAATGTAACAATTGGATCTTCTACATAACCAGTTAAGCTTTTAAAATTCCCCATTATATCGAATCCTGCGTTATTAAAATTGGAAATGGAATGAAAGATCCCGTAATACACCGCTTTGGAAAGCGGCATATCAAACGCAAAACGAATCGCTAATAAAGTCGCGCCGATGAATTCAATTACAACTGTAAAAATAAGAATTCTTTTTGCCAAACGAACAATGCCCGCAATGGACATATTGTTTAATGCCTCTTGTAATAACAGCCTTTCTTTTAGAGAAATCCTTTTTCCTAACAAAACAGAAAAAAAGATAGCAAACGTCATAAATCCTAAGCCGCCTACCTGAATAAGTGACAATATAACCAGTTGGCCAAATAAGGTGAACGTTGTCCCGGTATCCACTACGACAAGCCCAGTTACACATGTAGCAGACGTAGCTGTAAACAATGCATTTAACCACGGAAGACCTTGACCGTCTGTTGTCGCAACTGGAAGCGTTAAAAGAAGCGTACCAATGAAAATAATGAAAGCGAATCCTACTACTAATGTTTTCGGAGGATCCATATAAATCTGTCTGTTCTTCATAGTTGTTTCTCCTATACATTTTTTTAGGAAAACTGCTCGTCTATTCTTTCTTCACATGAAAATACCTAACATATATGTAAGTCGTTGATAAAATAATGGATAAAATCAATATGATGAAAAGCTGTTTTTTGATCAATTTTTCCGGGGGTCACCATCATGATTTCACGTTTATTCCCCATAATCTTTGTATGTTCTTTATTGTAACGATTGCTGTGTTTTTTATGCACGAAAAGAACCCTGTTACGAAACAGGGTTCAAAAAAAAAATTTCTTAAACAAACGTCAAAAAGTCTACATTTGTATACGGAATTTCACGTTCAATCCGATGCTGTAAATCTTGCATTGTATACGCTTGCCACTCTTCTAAACTGTTCGCATCCCACGCCTCGTGAAACAACGTAAATAAAAAGACTTCACGCAGTTTCAAAAAAAGTGGAATTTGCTTTAATATGTCTTTATTCATTGTATGTTCTTTGTTGTATCCCTCGATGAAATACTTCATAAATTCTTGCGGAAACGATACATGTTCCGGTCTTACTGATACCCCTTGCCACACCGCGTGGTAAAATGTTACAGCAATATCTTGAGCAAACCAGTTAAACGAACAATCATCAAAATCAAAGATTGTTAATGTATTGTCTTTAACAAAAAAATTTCCTTGATGAAGGTCATTATGAATGAGCCCGTATGTATCTTGTTCCTTAGAGAATTCTTGAACTTCTCTAATCATATTTTCATAGCTTACGGCTAACGGTGCACTGATTGATTTTAAAAAGTTCATAGATTTTTTATCGCACTTCCAAATTGGCCTCTCATATGTTTCAAAATTGCTATCATTTTGTTTCGCAATCGCATGCATCTTGCCAATTGTTTGTCCCCAATTTTGAAATAGCTTCGTATTCCATTCTTGTTCATCCGCAACATTCACAAACTGACCAGGCGCTTTTATAAATGAAGTAAGAAAAAATGACTCTTCTTCTATATTTATTTGTTCAATCCCATTCCCGAAACAAGAAGCAACCGGCAAGGAAACATTTACGCCACCCGCTTGTAAACTACGTATAAAATCCAGTTCACTTTGAATTTGTTTCATACTTCTACGAGAGCGCGGCGTCACTCGTAAAATGCGCCTTTCTCCTTCATATGTATATTCGTATACTTCATTTTGGAATCCGCTCGAGAGTTTCATGCAGCTTTCTTCTTTCCCTCCAAAATATTGCATTGCTTGTTTGACTTTCATATTCATGTTACATCCCTCTTCTTTTTTTTTAAAATAACACTTCTATTTTCATGCCGAAAAAAGCCAAAATTTCCACAGGACACACACGATAAAAATGAACGAATAATCACTGAAACCTAATTTCGGTCCCTTCTTCACGTGCATCTCTAACAACCTATGAACCAAATTTCCTTCCTTATACTTATGAATACTTTTCATTGCATACTTATAAAATAGAAATTGTAGTACTATGAAACCGGTGACCAATATGAAAAAGAAAAAAAGAAAATCAATCATAGGAATCCTCCTTATTTCTTCTCTATTTTCTCTAATATTTGATGCGCTAACAGCCATTCTTCAAGTTTCGCACTTCCCTCTTCCCAACTAAAATCGTGGGCGAATATTGAAAAAATGTACACTCCATCATCCATGTATTTATTCTTCTTCCAAGTCTCTATGGAAAGCCCATACCACGTAAACGGAAAAAAGACATCCCACACATCTTCATTTTTTCTTTTATACGCAACTGCCTCTACATCATAACTATCTTCATAATAGCCAATATGCGCATGCATACTATTATCATATTCATAATTCATCTCATTCACCTCTTACCTTTCACTTCTTTCCTACTCAAAAAAATTCCTCCTACGTCCACTCACATGTAGGCCTTTACCTACATACATTAAAGTAAATGTATTTTGGGAGGTGTCATACGTTGCGGAAAATTCTAGCTTGTTTTTTAATTGTTTTTCTCGCTGCCTTTACATTTGTTGCGTGTAATAAAAAAGAAGAAAGTGCAAAGGTACAGAAAGTGCGCGTTGGTGAGGTGACACATTCATTATTTTACGCTCCGTTATATGTCGCGATGGAAAAAGGATTTTTTAAAGACGAAGGACTCGAAGTTGACCTGCAAACAACTGCTGGCGGCGATAAAACGATGACAGCTTTATTATCAAATGGCATCGATATTGCGCTCGTCGGTTCAGAAACGTCCATTTATGTTTATGCGCAAGGAGCAAAAGATCCGGCGATTAACTTTGCCCAGTTAACACAAACAGATGGGACATTTCTCGTTTCTCGCAAAAAACTTGATTCTTTTAACTGGAATGATCTGAAAGGTACAACTTTCCTCGGTCAGCGTAAAGGCGGGATGCCGCAAATGGTTGGAGAATACGTACTGAAAAAACACGGAATTGATCCGCAAAAAGATACAAAGTTAATTCAAAATATCGAATTTGCGAATATCGCAAATTCCTTTGCATCTGGTACGGGTGATTTCGTGCAGCTCTTTGAACCAACTGCTAGCATTTTCGAGAAAGAAGGAAAAGGTTATATCGTTGCTTCCTTCGGCGTTGAATCCGGAACTGTTCCGTATACAACCTTTATGGCAAAAGAAAGCTTCTTAAAGAAAGATAAGGCAACCGCGGAGAAATTTGCACGCGCTATTTATAAAGCGCAGCAATGGGTCGATACACATGCCCCAGAAGAAATCGCAAAAGCTGTTGAACCACGTTTTAAAGATACGCCAAAAGATATTATGGTAAAAGTCATCGATCGCTATAAACAACAACATTCGTATGCAACGAATCCATTGTTAGATGAAGCGGAATGGAAACAACTGCAAAGCATTATGAAAGAAGCTGGCGAATTACCGAAAGAAGTGCCCCATAAAGAATTAGTGAACACATCCATCGCTGAAAGTGTCATTAAGAAATAGAGGCGAGTCCAATGAAATTTCTAGACCTTTCTAACGTATCTCATTGTTTTTTCTCAAAAGAAAATGCCAGCCTTGTTTTGTCTAATATTTCTTTAACAATCAAAGAAGGAGAATTTATCTCCTTCCTCGGTCCAAGCGGCTGTGGTAAAACAACATTACTTTCCATCATTTCTGGTTTACTACAGCCTATTGAAGGAACCGTCTTTCTCGATGGTGAATGCATCACCAAACCAACGTCATCGATCGGTTATATGCTTCAGCAAGATTATTTGTTTCCGTGGAAAACGATTGAAGATAACATTTCCGTTGGCTTACAGATTACAAAAACATACACATCCAAAACGAAGCAACATGCCTTGCAGTTATTAGAACAAGTTGGCCTGCAAGGCGTTGAGAAGCAATACCCGCGTGAATTATCAGGCGGAATGCGCCAGCGCGCTGCTCTTGTTCGAACACTAGTCACAAATCCGAAAATATTATTACTAGATGAACCATTCTCTGCTCTTGATTATCAAACAAAATTAAAATTAGAAGAACTCGTTTTTTCTATTTTAAAAGAATATAAGAAAACATCACTTCTCGTTACCCATGACATTGAAGAGTCCATTGCGATGAGCGACCGCATATACTTACTACAAGCAAAACCAGGTCGCATTGCGAAAGTATTTTCAGTACCAGAAACGATTCGTTCCCTCACGCCATTTGAAGCACGTCAGCACCATGATTTCCCTTCATTCTTCCAGTTAATATGGAAGGAGTTGGAACAGCTTGGATAATATAAAAGAATTTCATCAACGCTTCCAAAAACGTGAAACAAAGCGAACAATTGCTGTTCGAGCACTGCAGCTATTCCTGCTCATCCTCTTTTTCGCATTATGGGAAATCGCTAGCCGAACCGAGTGGATTGACCCATTGTTATTTAGCTCGCCTTCTAGCATCTTTCATTTACTCATTGCCAAGTGGCAAGATCATTCCCTTTGGCCGCACATATATACAACACTCCTTGAAACATGTCTCGGCTTTATCCTTGGTACACTTCTCGGTACGTGCATCGCCACCTTTTTATGGTGGAGCCCATTCATTGCTCGTGTACTCGATCCGTACCTTGTCGTCTTAAACGCAATGCCAAAAGTAGCGCTTGGCCCCATCATTATCGTCATATTTGGGCCAAATATTTCATCAGCCGTAGCGATGGGTGTCATCATTTCCATCATCGTTACAATCCTTGTCATTTATAGCGCTTTTCAAGAAGTAGACGCCAATTATATAAAAGTTATGCAAACCTTTGGCGCAAACAAATGGCAATGTTATAAACAAGTGATTTTACCAGCATCGTTCCCAGCGATTATTTCCACATTAAAAGTAAATGTCGGTCTCTCATGGGTCGGGGTCATTTTCGGTGAACTGCTCATCTCTAAAGAAGGACTTGGCTATTTAATTAGCTACGGCTTTCAAGTCTTTAACTTTACGCTCGTCTTGCTGAGCGTAATTCTCACATGCGTTCTCGCCACGCTTATGTATGTACTTGTCGCAGCATTTGAAAAGTTCGCTACGCGCACGAAAAAAGCAACCTAACTAATAGTAGGTTGCTTTCTTATTAATCACGAATAACTTGTGTTCCTGCAATAAGATCGTGAATAGAACGTTTATCTTTTCGGAGTGCTACCATAAACGCACTTACAATAACAGCAATTCCAAACGTAACTCCATATACAATGCCAGCTAATAGATAACGTTTTAACGTAGTCCCAATTGTAATTGTCTTTCCATCCATACGTACAATGCGAATGTTTACTGCTTTCTTACCTATTGTAAATCCTATCCATACAATAGGAACGATTAAGTAGTATAGCGTTTGGAAAATACTTATTATTATATCTGATGTATCACTAGACACACCTAATAACATAAAAATCACCAAAAATGGCACTATCACTAGTCCATCGATAAAATTTGCTCCAAATCGTCTCCAAAATCCTGCTAGCTCTTGATTCATATCGTCTTCTCCATTCTATTATGCTCTTTAGATTTTAGATATATTTATAGATTCTCTCCTCTATAAATCGCATCCTAAAACTACACTTAAATTATAACAAATTTCGAGTTGATTCGACATTTTTTTTACATATTATTCCATGGATTATAAAATTAATATTTTTTCATCCTACGCTTCTTCCACTTCCTCCGAAATTTGTTGCAATCCTGCTAGCACTTCAGCTCGCATCTTCACAAGCTCTGGGAATTGATAAAAGAAAGCAATCTTTTGATACTTTACTTCTTTTGACTCTTTCACTTTAGTAGAATCCTGTAAAATGAATGCTGTAAATGTATCAGCAATATCTTCTGCCACGTTTGTTGTTGCATATTCAGTAACAAATTTGTCTTCATGTGCTTTAAAGAACTGCATTTGCGCTTCGACATCTGCTTCTACTTGCTTCTCTTTCCATTCACCTTCAAGTGGCTTCCAAAACTGTTCGTAAAATTGATTCACATACGACTCTTTCTTTGTACAGCCTTCTGTTAAAAACAGCGTCGTACATTTCGCTTCATATGCGGAAATGTCTTTTTCTTCTGTAACATCTTTTATATACTTTTTATCCACAGGAATTTGCGTTTTATTTAACGTTAACACGTGAGCCGTTTCATGAATTAACGTTTTCATCACTTCATTTATATTAACGTCGGAATCTAATGCATCTAAACTTAATACCCAGTTTTCAGGATGATCTTCATTTTGTATCACATGAGCAACGATATTATTATATCCATCCGATACAATATCAAATTCCTTTATATTCTCTCGATATTTTGCTGGTATTAACACACTGTACATTTCCCATAATGCTTCGTGATAATCCGTATCCTTATGAAATGCGCTAATTTCTTCCCTTGCCTCTTTATCATCAGCAAAAACTTTTTGAAGTCTTTTCTTATCTAGCTTTTCAAAATATGGATCTACTAATTCATTATTATCAATATAATAAGATGCTAAAAAGAAGTAACGTTCATCATCTTGTCTTTGATCTTCATACACCGCTAATTTTTCTTTATCTTCTACTTCTGTATATTTTTCTAATTCAGAGATTCCCTGCATGTTCTTATTAACCTTACTCAGGAATGCATCCCCAATTTTTAAGCAATCTTCCTTTGTTTTGCATACTTCTTTTTCCACATTCTTTGCCTTACTACAGCTACTAATCAAGCAAATAAATATGAGCAAAAATAAAAAATGAATATAGTTTTTCCTCATAACTTCCTCCTGCATTCTATTATTTCATTGAAATCATAAGCAATTTTGGTAAGAGATGCAATAACTATATACAAGTTGAAAAACAGATATAAAGAACTTTTCTTTTTTTGAGGGACGAGAGCGTCTCGCCACGCATAGAAGCGGCAGGGCCTGTTTCTGCCTCGGGCGAGGTTTAAAACAAAGGGAGAAAGTAGCGAGCATGTTGTGTTCTGCATAGCAGTGGTTTATCCCGTACTAACAAACCTACTTCCGTAAAAATAAAAAAGAAATCGGTTGCTCTACTTTGTAAAACAGCCGATTTCTTCTATATGTCGCATTGTGCGCGCTAGTACGTCATCGCGCATAATGAAACTGAAGCGTCTATTTTCTTTAATGTCCTCTGGAATTTGTGTCAATAATACAGATCCCTTCGTTTCTTCATAGTGCGTATGTTGTTCTACGGCACTAATTGTTGCAAAATAAATGTTTTTAATGATTATTTTGTCTTTTCCGGATACTTTATATTGTCCAATATACATTAAGCTCGACACAATACCGCCCGTTTCTTCATGAACTTCACGAACTGCTGCATCTTCCGGTGTTTCCCCCTCTTCTACCTTTCCACCTGGAAATTCAATACCACGGCGCAAATGATGGGTTAATAACCACTGATCTCCGTACCGGCACACAACCCAAACATGCTTTGGCTCAGGAGAAAATGGGTAACGTTCAAACGATAATTGTACAATGTTATGATAGTAATCTTTAAATGTGTACATGCCCTACTCCCCTATTGATGGTTACAAGTTTCTTACCATAAATTGTAGCACATTCTGACTAGTATGACTAATCTTATCCTATCATAGTCCATCAATAATCCCCATCTGTGCTATTAACTCTTTTGCCTCATTATCTCCAAGTTCGTAAATCATTCGATATGCTTTTTGCAATTGTTCATCATACCGATCATTATTGGAATCATGATGATATTCTACAAACGGCACATGCGAACGGACAAACGTCCCAAGATCTTCACGATACGCGTTATCAAAATACTCTCGCAGCCTTAGAATTTCTTCATCCGTCGCTTCAATCGTAAAACTATATGTATTGGCCGTTTTCACTTGTGAAATTTCGCCATTTGCAACCGAAATATAGTATGTTTTCTTATCCATAGAACGTCCCTTCTTTCACCTACTTTACTTTCTATTGTTTTCATTTTTTACAAAAATATGTAAAAACATAATTTGTTTAGTGATAAAATAAACACAAGGGGCGATTCTTAATATTCCGAATAATAAACTCGTAATAAACCTTTTGTGGATTCAACTATTAAGAAAACGGTCATAAAGGAGAGATATAAGATGCTAACAGGATTACGTATTTTCTTTGGACTGCTTGCAGCCGCTATCAGTATATACAGCTTGTCTACCAATAGTGTTTCACTTATGCCTTACATACAATTGTCTCTTGCTCTCATGTTTATCATCATCGGTATTTCCGAAAGAAAAGCTGGACGAAAAGACATGGGCATGACATCCTTTTTCGTTTCTGGATTTCTTTTCTTCGTTGTTATATCAATGTTCCTTCTCTAGACGGATACTGTATTCAGTCTCACCCTTTTAGTAGTGGGTTTCTGAAATAAAAAACGAATTTCTCCATCTTATTTAAAAGGATTAAGTTAAGGAGGGCATGAATATGCTCAAAATAGTACGAATTACTTTTTCTATCATCGCACTACTTTTAGCAACATTGGGACTTTTGACACATAACGCACTATTTTTACCTTATACGTTTCTCTCTTTAGGACTCATGTGTTTCTTTGCTGGTATCGCAGAACTACAAGAACGACGACAACTATCCGGAATTCTCCTTTTTCTTGCTGGTGCATTTGCGTTATATATTCCGCTCTGGGAGTTCTTTCGCTAAAAACTACCCAAAAAATGATAAGGGGGATTACGATGCTAAAGATACTTCGCATTCTATTTAGTACAATTGTTGTAATTCTTGCGGTCTATTCCTTTTCTTCGGAAAACGATCAGTTACTTCTTTATATACAAATCTTCCTCAGTCTTACCTTTATAACGTTGGGAATATCTGAAATTAAAGAACAGCGCAAATCAATGGGGATTTTATTCATTTGTGTTGCTATCTTTATGTTGTTTGTCGCCTTCGTAAAAATGCTCCGGTAATACTCTCGTATATCGGCGATTTTTACGATATATCGATCGAAATAACATATATATCGGCGATTTTTGCAATATATCGGCGATTCGACATGAAATAAAGACCCTTCGACAAAATCCAGCATACTTCTACTAATAAAAACCACCCGTGATAACGGGTGGCGACTATGTTCAATAGCCAATCTTCATATATTTACAATCTAAAAGCATTCCTGTTTTTCTCATGTAATCCATTCCTAAAATTCCATCAAATCCATATGATTCTTTTGTTATTCCAAGCTGGATAAGAAATTTATCCCGCTATTCGTGGGCAGTAAGACCCCCACCTCAAGATTCAGAGAGAAGCGAGGAAGATAGGTGGGGGATAACTGCCCGTAAAAGCCCGATTGGTTCAACTAACCATCAGTGGGAGATGAAAAAACTCTCCACTGATGGAAGTTTCACTTTATCTAATTGTTGCCTATCAATATTTATATTCGTAATTTCTTGTTCATAACATGGTTCACTATATCCACCGACACCATACATTCGTTTCGGTTTCCCATTCATTACATCTAACTCTATTCCTACATCTGCTATCAAAAATAGTAGTTGCACATCCTGTATCAAGTAATACATTATCTAGCAAAAGTGTATTCCCATCGTAATGCACTGTAAACGATGCAATTGGAAGACCATGCTCCATTCTAATATTCATATTCGTCCTCGCACGCCAATAAACTGTTGCTCTTCCACTTCAATTTCTTCTTTACTCGTATGGAATATATAAAACTCTCTTTTAGGAAACTCGCGATGTAATTTCTTATAAGCATTCCATGCATCGCTTGTATTTTTGTACTCATCTACCACAGACATTTCTTGAATCATGCGCTTATTGTCTTTTGAATATACAGAAACAGCCTCTATAAGTACAAATGTATGAGGATATTTCCTTCTTACTTCTGACCAGTTCATTACAACCGCCTCTTTATCTTATTATTAGTGTAGCATACTTATTTCTCCTCAATGAAATTGGCTTTTTCGTTATTTACAAATAAAAAAGCTGCCCTTCCCAGGCAGCTTTCCCACGTATTATCCAAACACTTTCTCAAGTTCGTCTTTATCTTGGCTTAACCAGAAATTCATTAAGCGTTTTGCGCCTTCTAAGTCATGAAGTTTTGCTTGGCCGCACTGCGTTTCGTTTGCCGCAGGAATTTCTGTAATTTGTATTGCGTCTTGCAATGTTAACTCTAATAAGTCGATGACTTCGCGTACTGTTGGCGTACCGCTTACGACAAGGTAGTATCCTGTTTGGCAGCCCATTGGCGAAATATCAATAATGTCAAAGTGTGGATAACGATCGATATATTGACGTAAATTAAATGCTAATAAATGCTCTAGCGTATGAATCACATCTGGTTTCATCGCTTGTTTATTTGGTTGGCAAAAACGGATATCAAATTTATTTACGATACCGTCTCTTCCTACTTGATGAACGCCGCAATGTCTTACGTAAGGCGCTTTTACAATTGTATGATCTAATTCAAAGCTTTCTACTGATGGCATATTCATCTCTCCCGCTTTCATTTTTAATCCCTATATATCCAATATGATATAACGGAATTGAAAATTAGTAAAGCATTATATAACTTAATTTCCCAACATCTTTGTCTAGCTTCAGCAGCTAGAACAGTCAGTGGCTTCGCGTCTTCCGCTGAGGCAAAAAGCGCCTCTATGTCAGAAGCTCCATCCCCCTCTTGTTCTGAGCGAGCCGCTTCCGCTTTGTTTTATAAAGTGAAACTTTAATCAGTGGGGCCCCCACTGATTATTAGTTGAACCAATCGGGCTTTTACGGGCAGTTTATCTCCCTCCTAACTTCTTTGCTTTCGTCGAATTTTGAGGTGGGAGTATTACTGCCCACGAATAGCGGGATAAATCGCTGCCATGCAGACAAAACATGACCTGTACTCACTTTCTACCTTTTGTTTTGATCCTTACATATG
>Ga0102589_1004778_pt1 | contig 12411 bp, 17 predicted proteins | sample AraplaMF_Col_mLB_FD_76858 | JGI IMG/M metagenome (GOLD analysis project Ga0102589, IMG submission 76858) | Arabidopsis root microbial communities from the University of North Carolina, USA - plate scrape MF_Col_mLB | ecosystem: Host-associated > Plants > Roots > Endosphere | place: USA... | reverse complement strand
AACGACTTGATACAAGTGTTATCAAACGGACATTTCCTCTTTGAGATCTATTGTAAGAGCTTCATGAAGTTGTGTCTATATGACCATACGAATATATATGAACTTAAAGCACTTGATTGTCTACTAAAGACAACAAGTGCTTTTTTGCGTATTAGGATAGAAATAAGTAGACACATTATAATTTTATAAGTGCACTAAGTGTTACATCTTTGTTGCTGTTTTTATAGATTATAATGGTTATGTACAGTGTACGATGATAGTAAGGAGAAAGTTGTAAAAAGGATCAAAGTGACAACTGGCCTTGGATTATTAGTGAAACTGCCAGCTGGATGCGGTACATTGATAGTGAAGCAAGCTGGCCAAGGAAAACTTACCGAGTGGGTTAATGCACGCCATACAGAGAGCAGTAAGAAAATTAATGATGAGATTCAGGGGATTGAGGCTTCGCTTGCGGAGAGGATAAGAAAAACTGGAATAGGTGTTACTGGTGAAGGGATTCCTATAGAAGAAGTAAGTGAAAAGGTACTTAAAGAAATTCATGTTGATAAAAAGGAAGCATATGGTTATTCACCTAATGAAGGTACAACATATTCAAAGTATGATTTTACAGATATAGAGGCAACTAAAAATAATCATATTATTAGAAAAGAATACCTAGAACAATCACGGAAGATACAAGAAGAAATTGATTTAATGGTTGCAAATGGAGCCAGTAAACAAGAAATAGCCAATAAAGTGGTCGAAATGAGAAATCAAGATAAAATATTGTCAAGAGCAAAAATGAACCCAGAAGATTTAGCACCTATTGAAGCAAGGAATATGAAAATGTATGGAAATAAGGTTGGTCCGGATGCAATATGGTTATTTAAATCTAAGAAGGCTAAGTTGGAAGATTTGAAATTGAATCCTACTGATGATGAAGTATGGGATGCAGTTATAAATGGTTCTATGAAAAAAGATGATGTATTGAATACTTTGTTAGGATTAAAGCATTAAAGGAGGGTATATAGTGTGATTATTTTAAGGAATTATTTTGATATAGATTCAAAAATAGTATTGCATGACAACGAGTACAAAATAGAGAATATTAATAGTATTATAAATGGAGTTGGAGGGATAACGGATAATAATATATTATATGGTTTATATGTTTATAATAAAAAATTATTTTTTGTAATAAATACAAAATCATATGAGCTTAATAAAAATAATATCAATTGTAGTAATAAATACATTACTAAAACTGATAGATTATTTATTATATTAAGTTCGAATCAAAAGGTATGTGAAATTCAATATGAACCAGTTGTTGACCCAGGAATGATGTATTATGATATTGACGAAGAGGAATTTGACGTTTTGTTATATATTAGTAGTTTGTTAAAGGATAATGAAACAATTAGTAAATTTGTTGAGGCAATGAGTAAAAGGAGTTAATTGCTAGTATAGATTTTGATAAAAAAATATAAAATAAGATGTATTATTAAGGCATGTGTGAATTTGAGTCAATATCGTGGACACAAAAAAGTTAAATCTAAGCGATTTCTTTAACCCAATTTTTTATTGCTTGAGGAGTTTTATAACGGGTGTAAATATAGATTCGCTTACAGTTATAAAATCTCTCAATGTATTGCAATGATACTAGAGTTGCTCGCTTAAACGTGACAGATTGTGTGCAGTGTATTTCTTTTTTTAGAATGGCATGAAACACTTGATACAAGTGTTATCATACCGACACTTCCTCTTTGAAATCTATTGTGAGAAGTAAGAACTTCATGAAATTGCGTCCATATGACCATAAGAATATAAATGAACTTAAAGCACTTGATTGTCTACAATAGACGACGAGTGCTTTTTTGCGCTTTAGCATAGAAAAGATACATTATATTTTTTATAAATGCATGAAGTGTTAAATTTTAATGCTGTTTTATAGATTTTAATGGCTATATACAGTGTAAGACGATAGTAGAGAAACATTGTAAAAAGTGTCAAAGCAACAAATAATCTTAGAGTACTAGCAAAATTGTGAGATGGAGAAATTAGTTTCAACCTAAATGTAGTGCTCTCATTACGAGATAGCAAAAATATTACGCTTGACCGCGTGAGACCAGAAAGCCTAAAAGTAGAAAAATCTGAAAAATAAAAACTGTATCAGCTTGGCAAAAAAATAGCCGGGGGTGTAGATTATGTAACAGTTACACTCAAAGGCGTTGAATTTACTGAAGATGGTACATTGATAGGGAAGCAAGTTGGTCCAGGAAAGATTACCGAGTGGGTTAATGCACGCCATGCAGAGAGCAGTAAGAAAATTAATAATGAGATTCAGGGGATTGAGGATTCGCTTGCGAAGAGAATGGGGAATACTGATGGTTTAGGTAAGGTAGTCAGCGAAGTTAAAAATGTAGAAATTACTATTCCATTGAGTAAGAGAAATTCAGAACATATTAGGCAGCATACTTTGGATTCAGTGATAAAACAATCAAAATATTTAGATGATGCAAAATTAGCTCGAAAGTTAGCAAAAGATTCTTATTTTAATCCTGACTGGAACTTAGAGGAAGTTAATAAATATGCAGAAATTGCGTATAACGATCTTTTAAATCAAGGTAAAAGGGGTCGGTTAGAGTATGAGATTAATGGTGAAATTTTAGATGTTTTTATTCATCCAGATGGAAAATTTGGTAGCGTATATGGAAGATATAAATATACTGTTGAAGATATAAGAGATCTAACTAAGTAAAAAGAAAGAAGGTAGACTATGTTTCAAATTCGATATAAAATTTTAAGGGATATGTTGGATATAAGTGATGATTTAAAGGGAGAAGATGGATATTTTCAACTTATTGTAGATGGTGAAAGTTATGGAATGTATATTGATAATGAGGAAGTAATAGACTTTTCAGTTTCAATTCATTGGAAATTTAGTTATTTACTAGAGGCAACAATTCTTTTGAAAGAGCATAATGTAGTTTATTTAAGTGATATAGAAACACCTAGAAGCTGGATAGAAATAAAAAAATATGATAACGAAAAATTATTGATCAGTGAAGTAAATGCAGATAAGCCAATAGGAAGCTGTGCAGTTGAGATTGGTCCATTAGCAAATGTAACCTATCCATATTGGAAAGACAAAGTTATTTCTTTAAAAGACTTCAAACAAGAATCGTTGGGGAAATCTAAGAAGTATGTAGATGATTTAAAGAGATTAAATGATGGAAGTCATCCTAATATCTTACAACTAAGATCTCTAATAGAACAAGTTGAGAATAAATATAGTTAAGGAAATTATCTATTTTGCAAGATTTTTAGGGTAAAGAAAAAAGAGTTTAAAAGCAAATAATAGGTATGTTAAGTTAGAACGCGGCTAGGGAGCGCTAATGTAAATTGTTATTTTGTGAATTCTTTGGGTACTGATAAAAAATATACCATTAAAAAGAGTCAATAGCGATTCTGAGAAAATGAAATTGCTATTGACTCTTTTTGTTGGGAAATCTCTGTCCTAAGGGACGGAGTGGCAATGGTAAGATAATTACAATAAAAGAAGAGGTTTTTTGAAAAAACTATAAAGGAAAAATGGAAAGAAAGAATTTACGCCCCAATGTAAAACGAAATAAAGGGATGCAAGTAGTGGCCTAGGAAAGGTTACTGAGTGGATTAATACGCACGATGCAGAGAGCAGTAAGAAAATTAATGATGAGATTCAGGGGCTTGAGGCTTCGCTTGCGGAGAGGAAAGGGAATGTTGGTTCAGGGCGAGCGCAAAATGCGAACCGGTTATCTGGGGAGAAAGTTCCTGAAGAGGGGATAAGAAAAGCTGGAGTAGGTAAAACTGGTGAAGGAATACCCTTAGAAGAAGTAAAGCCAGATGTACTTAAGCAGATACCCCCTGATGATAATGGAGCATATGGGTATTTACCAAATGAAGGTACTGCATACCATAAACCAGAATATGATTTTACTGATGTTGATTGGGTAAAAGGAATGCAAAATGTTAGGAAGGATTATCTTGAAGCATCTAAACAATTAGAAATTGATATTAAAAGAATGACTTCGGAAGGATTTTCTAAAGAAGACATAGCAAAACATGTTGTTGATGCACGTAATCAACAGAAAGTTACAGCTAGAGCAGACATGACAGCAGAAGAAAGAGCAGGATTAGAAGCGAGGAATATGGAAAAATATGATAATCCAATAGGTCCAGATTCACAATGGTTATTTAATAAAACTAAGAAGAAATTAATTAAAGAAGGCACATATATAAATGACGACGAAATTTGGAGTAGTATTATTAAAAAATCCATGAAAAAAGATGATGTAATAAATACACTATTAGGGTTAATTCATTAGGAGGAGTTAGTTATGATATTTTTAGATAATTATTCTAAAAAGAACACAATTAATATAACACCAGAAGGATATTCACTAGTTGATGCAAATAGTATAAATGATATAGAAAATGGAGAAGGTGGATTTAGTGAAGATGGTGAGCTATTAGGGCTATATATTGACGATGGCAAATTATATTTCCAATATAATGATAAAAGGTATGAAACTAAGCCAGATGAAATAAATTGCACAAATGAAATATTAGATGATGGTAAGCGTAATTTCAGAATGAAAATAAAGGAAGTCCTTGTCTGTAATATTATATACAAACCATATATAAGCCCATTCGTTTTAACCTTCGGAGATGATGAAGATGAATTTGATTTTTTACTTTATTTAAGTAATTTAATGGCAGATGAAAATTCTATTATAAATTTTATTAAGGGCATAAATAATTTAAAGCAATATTATTCTAATATCTAAGAAAGAGAAATTCTATTTTACAAATAGTTTTTTACTGCAAAATTAAGTAGTACCTAGATGCATAAACTAACAGAATTAATAAATGGTATAAAAACTAGGAGAATACTATATATAAATGAATTCATAATTGTAATAATGCAGTGAAAAGATTAAATGAATCAGCTGAAATTTAAGTAGGCTGATTCATTGTTTTTTTAGTAGTTAACATATGCTATAAATATGGACAGTTTCATAAAAGAGTTTTTAAGAATATGAATAAAAAATGACTAGTTAAAAGTTATTAGATTATAACTCCAATTTCAGGATGCTAACAGATAAAAAATTGGCATAGAAATCATATAATAAATCCAAATATAGGGAGTATGCTCCCTTCATATGAGATTTAACGATTGATAAATATAAAACTCGAAATATCATCGGCATGAAAGAAACAATTGCTGTTCCTATGTCCAAACGACAGAGCGCGTCAAAGACAAAATCACTATGAATGATATCTTCATTTCCAACAATGTGTTTACGACCATTATGATAATTTTATGATTAGAACGGAAAACCTACAAGGTGGCTTTGCTGAACCTTGTGATAATTGTAGTAGAACGTTTTCTGGATTCTATAACATTGATTACTAGGAGGAATGAAAATGAAAATATCAAATAAGACAATAGAAGAATTAAAAAAAGCGGGATGGTACGAGGGGAGAAAAATAGACATATCAGAAAATGTAAAGTTTCTTGAAGAAAGAGGCTTTGAAGTTTTTGAAAGTGCAAAAAAATTTATGGAGGAGTTTGGAGAATTACGAATCAATGTTGAAAAGATTCGTTCAAATGGGTCTAAGACAATATCTGAACATACCACTTGTATTAAGGAAGTGATAGGTGTGTTAGATAGTTCGTGTTTTGGCTTAGATGATTTTATTGATGATAAAGTTATTCCTATAGGTTCATTATATGATTTCGGGTTAGATTTATACATATCAGAATCAGGAAGATTATTCAAATCAACAGGGTGGGTAAGAGACAATGCTTTGGAGGCATTTGATAATATTATTCTTGGAAAAGGAACAGTGATTTGGGATAAATTTGAAGGGTAATAATATTTTTCAATGCAAAATTCTGTCCTAACCTACTGCGTAACTGTAATTAAGCAGTGAGTAGGGGAAAGGGAGCAGAGTGGTAGATAAAATTAAAAAGTAGTTTTAAGTTGATGAAACTAAAAAAAGTTTTAAAATATTCTGCTATTTAACCACCTTTTGCTCTAAATTAAAGATGTAATGAAAAGAAGAAATAGATTTATATTATAACTAAGAATAGAACCAATGTTTCTAATGGAAGAAGCGTTGGTTCTATTTTTATGCAAAGAAGCTGGGAGGATTAATAATAATGTATCTGAATGTAGAAAGAAAAACAGATATGACCATATACAAACGTAAAAATAGTTAGAGAAAATCTGGATTCAAGGCTGCAGCCAGCAGGAGCTTTTAAGTGTAGAGTATAATGCAGGTAAAGAAGGAAAAGGCTTTAGTTATAAAGTCTATCAAAGAGGAGATATTGATTGGAATATGGTTCGAACAAAGGGAGTGGGTCCATTATTTGAAACATCGACTAGGTATCATAACATTAGTAATGCCAAAAGGGCACCATTACATCCATATAAAGGGAAGTTAAATCCATTTTATCCCATGGATGAGCCAATAAGAAGAGCACTCAAAAAGTAGAGTCTATAAATTATTGGAAAGCTAGAGGGAATGAAGTTTTAGGAGGGAATTACAATGAATGCTTTGCCTGATGAATTAGACCAAGCTCTTGAAGAAGATATTTATAAACGTGAAGATAAGAATAAAGTGAAGGAGACATTAACTAACCTAGGTGTAGAAGTATCTGATACATTCAGAGAATTTTATTATCGATATGCAGGACCTTTTTGGGAAGAACACGTTCCTTACGAGTTACTAGATGTTGTAGATGAAGAAAATAGTATTGAATCATACACAATTATTGCTCGAAATGAACATGGATTTCCTAAAAAGTATCTAGTTTTAAGTGAAATGTCAGCAAATGCTGTACTAGTACTTGATAGTGTAACTGATAAAGTTTACTCGGTTAATTTTGAAGGTGGAGATGAGCTACTTTTAAGCGGAGAGTTAAAGGAAACTTGGCCAGCATTTTATGTGTTTTTAAAAGAATATTTTAACTGTTAGATGGAGATTAAGTTAATGTTGGATAAAATGATTTTATTCATGATGCTAAGTAGGCGCAAGGGGTTATAGTAACTTTATAAGCTTATATATGTATGAAAACGATAAAGCTCTTGTAAACATACAGGTGAAGAGAATTTATTTGAAGTTGATAAAAAATGAATCAGTTGTTTAAAAGTAGAGACTCATGATGGTTGTACCATCATGGGCTACTATATACAATGATTTAATTGAAAGAGGAGTACAAGTTTAGACGAGACGACATTTTACTGGGTAACAAATACAATGACATGGAAGTTAAACTAACGAACTCGTACAAAGTCGTAAGTATTAATGTATTACTTGTTACAACATGTAATAGGTGTCATACTGTCGCTATAAAACTTACGAACTTAAAGCGCTTGATATGAACTGCACCCCAATTGTTAGTCGTGTCTAACAATTGGGGTGCAGTTCATTGTCTACAATAGACGACGAGTGCTTTTTTTCGCTTTAGCATAGAAAAGATACATTATAATTTTATAAGTGCACTAAGTGTTACATCTTTGTTGCTGTTTTTATAGATTATAATGGCCATGTACAGTGTACGATGATAGTAAGGAGAAAGTTGTAAAAAGGATCAAAGTAACAACTGGCCTTGGATTATTTGTGAAACTGTCAGCTGGATGCGGTACATTGATAGAGAAGCAAGGTGGTGGACACCAGGGAAGGTTACCGAGTAGGGTTAATGCACGCCATGCAGAGAGCGGTAAGAAAATCAATGATGAGATTCAGGGGATTGAGGATTCGCTTGTGGAGAGAATAAAAAATGGTGGTTTAGGTAAGGAGGATATTGGTGTTGCAGGTAAAATAGATCCTCTAAGTAATCCTAAAATAGCAAAAGAAATTGAGGCTAACTCTGATGCTGTTTATGGATATTCACATAAACAAGGGTCGCCTATAGATAAATTCTGAATCGATTAATCTAGAGGAAGTTGCTTTTGCAAGAACTTGAAGTATCTTAAGAAATTGGAATAAAAAAGCAATCAGCTTACAAATGAGGTAGGTTACTAAACTTCAAAATGAAGGAATGTCGATTGAAGAAATTGCAAGAAAGAAGGTTGAAAAGCGAAATTTGGATAGAATACAATCATATCTTGATTCCAATAACCTTGAGGGACTAAATGTAATAAAAGTATGGTAGAGAGAAAGAACCTACACCAAAACAACTTTTTGACAAATATGGTTCATGAGAAGATGTAATATACGGCAGCACAAAATCAACTCCAACAATAGATGTGTTAATGGGTTTGTATAAGTAGCAGGAGGTTATGATTATGATTGAGGAAAAACAAAATCAAAATACACGGTGGTATGTGGATAATAATTTAAGAATCCGCATACAAGAAATAGAGGATGGAAAGGCGAAACTGTGGATGGCAATTGATAAGTTAAACATTTGTTTTACATTGATTATGTATGATTTTATGGATTGGTGTGAGCGAGAGATAAGTATAAACTTGGAGATTGATAAGAGTTGGAATAATCATAGAGGTTTTATTATAGACAGAAAAGACCAAGTAATAATTATGTCGGAAATAAAAAGGTTCATTAATGAATTTAACGTAAAACCTAATGAAAATGCTGACCAGTTTTCAGATAATGAGTGGTATGCATAAATATGACCTTTTTCTGATGCTATAAAATACTTGGAAAGCAGAACTTTTAGCTAGACATTATTTTTCTAACAAAAGAATCCGGGAGTTAGTGAGGGTAAAGGCTCAATAACTAATTTAGAAAAAGCTCATCAGTGGGGAAGTAAGTATTATGATAGTTGGATAGAATCACTCAATGAAAGTGAAAGGAATGCTATCAAGCAGTATACTGGAAATGATTATAGTAAGATTAATTCCTATCTGAGAGGATTAAATGACTCTTTAGAAGGTATAGATTTGCAAGTAATTAGTGATATTAAGAGTGGCTTAAATAAAGCATGAGTTCCGTATGATATGCAAGTATATAGAGGGACAGATATAAAGCCGTTTAAAGATTTGATTGAATTAGGAAAGGATGGGAGATCTGATTTTGAATCGTTAATTAATAAAACAATTAAAGATGATGGATTTGTTAGTACTGCGATTTTAAAAGCATCTTCATTTGATTACATGGAAGTGTCATGGGAAATAAATGTCCCAAAAGGTGCAAGTGCGGCGTATGTAGGTAAAATTAGTCAATTTTCAAATGAGGCAGAGTTACTTTTGAATGCAAGTCATGAAATGATTATAAAAAGTGTAAATGTTGAGAGTAATGGTAAATTACATGTTACCTTAGATTTAATATTAAAAAAGTAGGTGAAAAACATTGTCTGGTAGAAGAATGATAGAAAGATGGGAAGATGATAATAAAATTTTTCTTGGTTTAAACATAAAGAAGCGAGTACTTCCTACTTTATATGGTGGTATTCTTGGCGATTTAATGGGAGTTCCAGTAGAATTTAAACAGAGAGGTTCATTCCATATACAAGATATAGTTGGGTATGGCACATACAATCAACCACCTGGGACTTGGTCAGATGATACCTCGCTAACTTTATGTTTAATAGAAAATATTATGGAAGAAGGAACTACAGAAAGTTTGCTCGAGAAATTTGTACAATATCAAGATGAAGGGTATTACACTCCGTTTGGAAAGATGTTTGATATAGGCAATGCTACTGCTGAAGCAATTAGGAGGTTTAAAGAAGGTACTTCACCAGATAAATGTGGGGGGGATTCTGAATATGATAATGGTAATGGTGCTATAATGAGAATTTCACCATTGGTATTTCTACTGCATAATGAGTTTGATTTTGTGAAAAAGACAGAGGTAATTAAAAAATATACAGAAATCACTCATGCTCATCCTCGTTCTATAGTGGGTTCAATTATTTATATAGAATTATTATTAAGGCTGTATCATAATAATTCTCTTGAAAAATCTATAAAAGAAATACTTGAGCTTTTTAATGAAAATTTTAACGTAAACCACTTATATAGAAAAGAATTAAAGCGTTATATGCGAATTTTTAGTAAAGATTTCTTTAATATACCTGAGAAAGAAATACTTTCAGGAGGTTATGTAGTACAAACTTTGGAAGCGGCAATATGGTGTTTAGGGAATTCAGCAACCTTTAAAGAAGCAGTTTTAAAGGCTGTTAATTTGGGAGAAGATACAGATACTGTTGCAGCAATAACAGGAGCATTAGCAGGAATGTACTATAAAATGGATAATATTCCGGAAGAATGGTTAAAGAAAATAGCAAGAAAAAAAGATATAGATGAGTTGATAGGGGAATTCTATAAATATTGTATAGAAAAAGCAATTATGGAGGAGTATGGTAGTCTTTAAAAGCAACAAATTAGAACTGAAAGCATTAAATGATAGAGATATATAAGCTAATTATTTAATGTTTTCTCTTATTAATATTACATGCATAGAAATTAAAGTAATTGGAGAGATAATTGAGAAATTGTGTGACAATAATTTAAATTTTATGGGGTATTCAATAAGAGATGTTATTCAATCATCAGAGAAATTTTCAGATGATTTTGTATCAAATAATGTTGTTTGTTGAAGATATGGTGGAAGATTTACATATGTGCACCTTAAATCGTTTAGTAAATGAAAAAGATAGTAATTTTCACAAAAGAATTTTTATAGCTTATACACTCGGTGATTAGGAAGGCGCGTATCTACGAGGAAAAATAATCGTCTATTTACCTAGAAAAGAATAAAATATTAATAACACAATTAAAAATTGTGGACAAATAGCAAAAGCTGATTCATAAGAATCAGCTTTTACTATTTCAAATGTGTATCTATCATATTGAAAGGTTGAATTTTTGGGTAAATTGGCTGCTTGAATCATATAGCAGCTAGATTCAAAGGCGTTGAAGCAGCTGGAGTCGGTACAAGTGGCCAAGGTTAAGAGCATCATGTAGATAGCAATAAAAAATCAATGATGAGATTAAGGGGCTTAAGGCTTCGCTTGCTACGAGAATAGGGAATGGTGGTTCAGAGGTTAGTAAGGAAGTTAGTGGAGTTAAGGGTACGGGTAATGTTGGTAAGGGAGCTAGTGAGGCTGGAAAACATGTAGATGATGTGAAAATCCTTGAAAATATAAAGAAATGGGATTATCCACCTAATGAAGGATTATATAAGAAATATGAAAATGTATATAAGAATCCAAAATACTATGACCAAAAAACAGGAGAAATTCATTGGCCGCCTAATGAAGGATTTGTTTCGGGAACTCAAAAAGTGGAAACATTACATCCCGGAATGAGACTAGGTAGATATGGTAATTCAGCAGGTTTCTCTTTAGCTCCTGAAAGAGATTCGTTCCCAAGTAGGGTTTTGGCTCCGCATAGTGAATAAGCGCCTTATAATGTTTATGAGGTTATTGATGATTTTGAAGTAACTTCAGAGAAGATTGCTCCTTGGTTTAATCAGCCAAGTGGAGGAACGCAAATTATTAAATATAAATCTAATGGTCGACCTTACTCTATAGAAGAATTAATAGAGCTTAAAGTTATTAAACAAATAAAGCCATAAAGGAGTGTGAAATATGGACTTAAGTGGTATATATAATTTAATTGAAACAGTATTTAAAGTGATCAAAAGGGAAAAAGATATTATTTGTGTTGCACCATTAGGTGGGGAAGATCATCCTGAAACTATTGTTAAGTTAACTTTTAATGAAGCAAATAATCTTTATAAGCTTTTTGAAGTTGTTAGAGGAAAAGAATACAAAGTAGATACATTTTCAGATAAATATAAATCAGCATTGGCTTTATATATTTTTTCGAAAAATAAATTAGAAGTAAGAAAATATGATACAAATGTTCAAAATGAAATCGAGATTGCAACATCAATAAATAATATTCAAAAGATATTCAAAACTTTTTCAGATGAACAGTATCATTCTTTTTTCGAACTTAAGCCAGATAGAATAATTTTAGAAAAAAGCACAAATGATAGATATAATGTTTTATTTTTAGGGAAAAGTGGCTCTAAGATTTATATAGATAGATTTAGAAAGTTGAATAGTGCCGCGGTTGTTCTATACAATTTTTCTTTTAAACTAAGCCGATTTTATGATCTTATTAATATGATTGAAGTAAAAACGGATTCTGATTTTATAGAAACTCTAAAAGAATTATATCTTTTGGGTTGAAGAATGCAAATATATATCTTTGAAACTATTGAGTAAGCAACAATCTAAAGCAGGTTGTTGCTATTTCATAGGTAGAGTCAGTCCAGAGGATAATCGTGCACCAGGAAAGAAAGATATTGCTTCTGATAATCGAATACAGTCTCATTATCCATTGCAAAATGAATAGGTAAAAGGATGGGCTAAAGAGGGAGGATTTTTGATTATAAGGAAAAGAA
>Ga0102589_1004776_pt1 | contig 12417 bp, 15 predicted proteins | sample AraplaMF_Col_mLB_FD_76858 | JGI IMG/M metagenome (GOLD analysis project Ga0102589, IMG submission 76858) | Arabidopsis root microbial communities from the University of North Carolina, USA - plate scrape MF_Col_mLB | ecosystem: Host-associated > Plants > Roots > Endosphere | place: USA... | reverse complement strand
CATTTGAACCGTCCATTGAAGGTATCTACATCTTTTAAATAGCAAGTTAATATCTTTGTCATTTGTTCATCTTCTCCTTTAAGGAACACAAAAAAGACACTGTTTCCCTGGAAAAAGGAAAACAATGTCTTGATTTTGATGAACTAAGCCCTTGAAATAGCTGTCAATTTCATATAAAATAAAAACATAAGTTTTATCTTATAGAAAAACTAACTCTATTAACAAGAGACTTCGACAAGTGTTTTCCCTACTGTGTTTAGGGGGAACGGTTTAAGTGTGTTGGTCGCACTACTTAAACAGTTGAAGTCTTTTTTCTATTCCGGTCATTTTTGTTAGTTTTATTATAGCGTTAATTAATCTCATAATTCAATAAAAATTAGTAATATATCTCAAAAGAATTCTTTTTAACTGTTTTTCCCTAACAATAAATTCGTTTTATTATACAATTCATTTTAAAAAATGAGGAGGGTCAAAAAAATACCCCTCCTCAATATATTGAAAATATGTTATAATCAGTAACTTTTATAATGAGCTTACAACACTATAATAATAAAAAGCTTCTACTATCCTAGTAGAAGCTTTTTATTATTTACCCATTAATTTTTCCCACCATGTTTTTTTCTTTTCTAACTCTGCACTAGCAGAAGCTTCTTCAATCATTCTTTTGCTTTCTGATAATCCTTTTCTTAACTCACCAATCAACTCAGTATCTTTTCTGTTTATCATTTGCTTTAATTCCTGATTGGTTTGGCTAACTTTCTGTAACTCCTCTACTAACTTTTGATTAAATTGCATTTGTTGTGTCATTTGTTGTTCTTGTTGTTGTAACATTTTTTTTATTTCACTCAGCTCATCGTTTATAGAGATAGAGCCTTTCTCTTCTTGATTCTTGACTGTAATAGTTATAGGAAGCCCATCACTTGCCAAATTATCGTTTACATCATCTTTTAGTAAGCCCTCACTATAGAGCTCACGGATTTTTTTTAATAGATCTAGGGATTCAATACTTATTTTATAGCGTCTACCTTCTTTTTTGAAATTCAAAAACTGTTCATGATTAATTAAATATCTTTTTAATGTTTCAGGAGGAATATTGGTATACTCAGATGCTTCTGGTACACCAATAAAATTTGCACTTTCAGAAGTATTCATTCGACCCACCACCATTTACTAATATTTTATGTACATTCACTCAGTTCATAGTCATTCACATATGATTTTTATGAGTATTCATTCGATTCACGGCTAATTACTCACCTTGTTTACTTATATTCACTCGGTTCACAGTCATTCACCTGCTGGGCTTGCGGTTGTTCACCCAGTTCACAGTCATCTGTTCATTTAATTTTATATGATTTCGACAAAAAATCAACAATTCCTGTTTCAAATTTGTGTATATGGTTTATATTATGAACTATTAAGATATTAGTTTAACTTAAGTTATACTTATGTGAATGGTGGTGTGTTTTGTGGTGAATGCATGGTGAACTTATGTGGTTTTTAGTTTAACTTAAGTTTTGTGAGTCAGAAAAGGCGATCGTTAAGTTAGACTAAAGATCAACTTGTTGTTTTTGTTAACACCAATCTCTGTTTTATAAAAATAGGAGAGAACAATACAACAATAAACCAATAGCATTTATTATCTATTTTTAAGAATTGAATTAAGGTAATTTCTATTTCAAATGTAGAAAATGTTTATTGAGTTCATGGAACATTTAGGATTGATTAGAGTAACAAAAAATTCTTTTTTATAAAAGATGAAACTATAGACTATCATATGAATCAAAAAATGGTAAAAAAGCAGTTTTATTTATTTTAATGTGAACAAAAAGAGATTTCATATATTAGAAATAAAGGGAATGCTTCAGAAGGAAAAGGATCAGGTCAAGGCACATCTTTACAAGATAAAATGCAAGCCTCTGGTCAGAATGGAAGTACAAATGAAGGCAGCTCTTCTTTAGGAAGTGCGAGTACGCCTGTTCATGAGGAAATCGAGACTTCCGGTTACGGTGGGAGTACAAGTGAAGGTAGCTTTTCTATAGAAATAAGTTACCCTATACCAACAAGAGAACCTTCTGCTTCCATGCCGACAGGGGTGGATCAAGCACAAGTGGTACGGGACAACGTCAAAGAGAGCATAGGAAAGGTAAAAGAACGTATTGATCATTCACAAACGGTCCATGAAACAAAACGCTCTTATCAAATTGGACGAAATACAGGGCGAGATTTACGAAACCTTGGATGAAAGAACCGGAATAAACCAGAAGAGAAGTAACAAGCGTTACTCCTCTTTTTTATGGAAAGGGGAAGAGTCATGGGAAACTATAATATTCCGAAAGAAATCTCAACGAAATTAAAGATTAATAAATCTCTTTATCTCTTTGATTTGTTGTTCATTATTTGCTTACTTATAGTCATGATGATGTTAGGTTTTTTCATTCATCCTATAATTCAAACTCCTTTTTACGTCTTTATGGGCATACTTGGTTTATTGATGATTGTTAGACCAAGCACGAATCCTCCAAAATGGATGTATGAAGCGTTATTGCTTACACTTGTACGAAAGAAGAGCACTTATTGTGCGGTAGATAGGGAACAAGAATAAAGAGAGCCATATTAAAAATAAGGAAAACCCATCCCTGGTAGATAGGATGGTTCTGAATGGAAAGTCCAAGTTAACATTCTCAAACTTCACGTTTATTGTTACCAATTTATGCAAAAGATAAACGTGAATGGAGGATAATATATGGTAGAAATGAATAAATCTTCGCGTCTTACAAGCGCTGAAATCTCAAACCTTTGGAATACCTATATGAATGATAGTTTAAATATTTGTATCGTTACACATTTTCTACAAACGGTGGAAGACTCTGATGTAAAACTTCTTTTAGAGGAAACCATTAACGTAGCTCAAGGGCACCTAGTAGAAATAGAAACGCTTTTTCAACGAGAGGGAATTCCTAAGCCAGTTGGGTATCCAGTAGAAAAACACGTTAAACTAAGTGCGCCACGTCTTTTTACAGATGTTTTTTATATGGCCTATCTTCTACACATGAGTAAATTTGGGATGACCGCACATGCAGGTGGTATTACATTGGCTTGTCGGAAAGATATTCATCATTTATTCCATAAATATGTGGAAGAGGCGATTCTCCTTAATGGTGCTACACGAGAAGTCATGAAGGAAAAAGGTGTCTTTATTCGGCCACCTTATATGGATTATCCAAAGGAAGTAGAGTTTGTGACAGAGCAGAGGTTTCTGACCGGATGGTTTGGACACAAACGATCTCTACTTGCACTGGAAACCTCTCATTTATATATGACATCACTTAATAATGAACTAGGGAAGGATGTCCTTTTAGGTTTCTCTCAAGTAGTGAAGGATAGTGAAATAAAAAAACATTTTATACGGGGCACGAAAATTACTTCAGATATTCTCTATCATACTCATAAGACGTTACATGAAAGCGATATTCCAGCTTCTATGACTTGGGATACGTGTGTTACGGACTCCACTATCGCTCCTTATTCAGAGCAGATTATGCTTTGTTTTGTTAATGCATTATGTGCCCTTGGAGTTGCAACATATGGAAGTGCCATGTCCCTAAGTATACGACATGACTTAGCAGCTCTTTATAGTAAATTTATTTTGAAATCAGGAGCCTATGCTGAGGATGGAGCGAATATGTTAATTGAGCGTTCTTGGATGGAGAAACCTCCTCAATTTATTGATCGTGATAAATTAATACGTAAGAATACAGAAAGTTAAAGGAACCATGGTTTATTAGTTAGTTTATTTTTGCAGAAACAAACATTTTACTAAACAAATAGTGTAAAAATCTATAGTTAGAACGTGTTTTTATTGAAACACGTTCTTTCTTTTTGTCTATTGATACAAGTTACTACTCATAATTTAATCAAGTCCTATTCAGGAGTTAAAAGGAGGATAAGTAAGATGGTGGTATTCGATGAAAGAGTATTGAAAAATGATCAATTAAAGTCGGTAAATACCTTAAAAAAAAGAATAGAGAAGTAAAACTCTTCTTTTTGATAAAAAAGAGATGGATAAACAGATCGATCGGGCAAAGAAAAAGAATCCTTTTTCTCTGTTACAACCTCCAAAGGATAGAAAGGAAAAAAAGAAAGAGAAACTACCGGAGGTAAAGAAAAGTGTGGCTGATATTATTCCCATTATAGATCAAAAAGATAGTGGTTTATTCAGCTAAAAGATGAGGGAGGCTTTTTTGGAATCTGGCAGCTTCAAAGTACAGATATCAATGCCATGCATGACCAAGAGGCAGGGCGCAATATTTATACATTGGCCAAAACATATCAGGACGACAAAGATCCGTTTAAAATTATCTCGTTAAACTTACCCGTTTCAACTCAAAAGCAACAACAGTATCCTGAGAAGAAGATTCGAGAGGCCAACAATGCGTTATCGTTTCGATTCTTACGAAAAAAATTAAAAGAACTTCAATATTTAGAATGGGGGCGAACCAATCGAGAATACTTTCTTTTTCTATGTGGACCGACTGAACTCGCTGTAAAAGAGCGAAAAGACCAATTTATGCGAGATATTCAACTGGCTGTCCCTCTGTTACCTGTTTCGGATGAAAACAAATTAATCTTCTTTACAAACTTTACAATCAAAACGCCAAGCTTGGCAATAAACAATAAGAAAGGATGATAAATCGATGATGACTTTACCTTTCCGTAAAGAAGAGAAAACATCCCAAGAGATTAAGCAAAAAAAGAATGCAATCCCTATTTTGTGGCACAGATTCAACAGAGGAAGTAGACGCTCATGCGTTAATTACAACGCTCTATTCTGACCAACGAAAAACGAAAAGTGAAGAAGAAAAAGGAACAAAAAACAAACAAGAATATGCGCTTTTGGTCAATGAGTTAGAAAAACAATTTGTTAAAAAGAAAATGAAAAACTATGAAAAAGCAATCACAGTAGAAGCCAAACATAAGCGTCAAACCCAACAAGAAGTGAACGAGTTACAACGTGATATGAAGTACCAAGTGAAGGAGGAAAAAGCTGATACAGAATCAAAGATTGCGATGAAAAAAGATGCGATTCAGTCGAGTGATGCAAGCATTCAGCTCTATAAAGATGAACAAAAAAGTTTATAAGAAAAGCTCCAAAAATTGAATGAAAAGCAACAAGATTTAGCCATGAAGTGAAAAAACACAGGGGGACGCAAAGGGGACATGGCTCCAAAACAGGGGGACATAAAGGGGACATCGGGATTTTAAAAGGGGACGTAAAAGGGACGTACACCCAAAAAAGGGAACGTAAAGGGGACATTAAGCGACTTTCTTTGATATCACGGTTTTGCTAGGCTCTGCCTAGCCCATCACAACCTGTGATAGCAAAAACCCCTTATGCTCTTCTCTCTTTTGTAGTGGGGAACCACAATTTACAGGAAAGGAACGAATGTTATGGATATTCTTTTACGAGATATTGATCCAACTGCCGTAAAAAAATAGATGAGATTGCAAAAGAAAAAAAGATTTCTCGTCAAGAATTCTTAAAAGGTCAGGTTGAAACACTAGCTGTTTTTCAAGAACAAAAAGATCGTGAAGCTGAACTAGAAAACATCATCTATCAAAATATAAAGATGATGGAAAAGTGTGCAATTGCAATTGAAACAGTTAATGGATTTATTCAATCATGACTAAAAACGAGAAGGGGATCATGAATGGTCAAGTTCAAGAACAATCTCTTACTTTTCAAGACCGTATGGAAGTGGGCAGTCAAATGCAATTTCAAAAACGTACAGGCACCGTCAAAAAGAAAAAAGAAGAACAGGAACTCGAAAGGTAAGGGAGCGTAAAGAGCTCTCTTTTTTATTGAACAATTACTCATTATACGAAGAGGAATCTACACTAAATTTTTATTAATGTTGATCGTTCTCATTTACTGTAAAATGAACATTATAATATAAGTGGGAATATTCAAATAAAGGAGTAGGGAATATGGAAAAACAAGAGTATGAATGGATAAAACAAACACGTCAAATCTTATTAACGCAGTGTAAAGAGTTGAATGAAGATGATTTTACAAAAGAACTAGGGTTTGGTTCTCAGAGTGTAAGAGAATCTTTAATTCATATTGCAGGTTGCTACCATGCTTGGCTCGGTGCTTTTGTTCTTTTACAAACAAAATCGCCTCTTTTAACAAAAGAAGTAATTAACACTATGCAGATAAGTGATATTCAACTTTACTTTGACCAAGCAGATGCATATGTAGATGCTTTATTCGAACAATTTAGTGATAGCTTCGATGACGTTATTGAGAGAGAACTTGTTTGGAGATCAGAGGTTGGTAGTATAAGAAAGACACCTCGACAATTGCTCATGCATGCAATTACACATGAGTTCCACCATAAGGGACAAATTGTAGCCATGTTACGTTTATTAGGTCATATCCCTAAACATACAGACATAATTGCTCTACCCGACAAGGAAGTTGGATCAGTTGCTTCAAGTAAGGAATAAGGGAGTTAGTTAAAGGTTCCTCTTTTGAAAGTAACAAACTTTCTCCAGGATCTAGATTTAACTTAATAAAATGAAATGTAAAGAAGCAGAGGTTGTTTATTCCTCTGCTTTTTCTCATGCAACTTGGAATTTATTTATTATTTAAATACTAATTACTTGGGGGAATAATGATGAAAAAAGTAACATCTCTTTCAAATGACCAATTTAAAACACTTATTGCAGATAAACGAGAATTAAAGAAGTTTATGAAGCACCCACAAAATGAAAAAATCGAGGCAGATTGGGTGGACATCAGTGGGAAACAGCTGCAAGACATCCCTTCTGGTGCTGTTTACTTAACACAATCAGCTCTAGCAAAGGAAAAACCACAGGTTTTACTTGCTTCTACGAATGAAAAAGGGCAAAAACAAGCCTATAAAAGTGAAGCAACAGTGGATTTTTTGAGAAGTCATAATGTGAATCCTGTTTTAGAGAAAGATCGAGAAACGCAGCTTAAAACAAGCTATCTTACATTTTTACAAGCCCATGAAAAAGAAAAGCCTCAAGATATTGATAGTATGTTAGCCCGTGTGAATGCAGAAAACGATTATGTCATGTTGAAATCCAGTGCTTTAAAGGAAAATACGTTTACTCATGACCAGTTAAAAGGCATGGAGAATGAGCTTTCTCATCAGTTTCAAGCATGTAAACAGACACAAGAGAAGGACCGATATCAAGAAGATTACAAACAAGAAGTACTAGAAGTTATGCAGCAGCCTAGTGAAGAAACACAGTATAAGCAAATGTTTAAACAAAACTTGTTAGCTCAATTAGGCATATCAAGTGAAAAAGATTCTTCTAAAGAAGCGAAAAAGGAAGCTGAATCTGAAAAAGCTCCTGTCGAAAAGCAGCTGAAGCAAGAAACACCTCAAGAGAAAGAACAGCGTTTGGCCAAAATGAAGGAGTTTGAACAAAAGCATTCCTTTGATAAGGTGTACAAATTAAAAAAAGAAGTGCTACAGGAATTAAAAGAGCTGAATTTGACTGATTCTCAACGTGAGAAATTAACAAAGCTTGAGAAAGCGTTGGATACAGAGAAAAAGGATCACGACAAGCAGAAAAAAGAAGAGAAATCAGAAAATGGATTTACAAAGTTTTTTGCACAGAATAATGGAGCACTTTCTTCAAAAAAACAGAAAGACCAAAAAGAAATAGAACGTTAAAAATGGTGAAAGTTTGAAAAGGTAAGGGGACTAAATATTATATTTAGTCCTCTTTTTTCATAGGGTGAAAGAGAAGGAGGGATTAGGTGGGAGGACGAAAACACGTCAATGAGGGGGAAATCATGAAAGCACGAGATGTTGATTTGTTGTCGTATCTGGAAGCCAAAGGCGAAACCTTTATCAAAGAAGGAAAGTATTATCGTCATACGGAACATGATAGCTTACTCATCAAAGGAAATATGTACGCTTGGAATAGCCGGAATGAAACAGGATATGGGGCAATCAGTTTCGCTCAAATGTATTATGGGATGTCGTTCCCACAAGCTGTATTAGATATCAATAAAGGCGATTATAAAGAGCTTTCTCATTCTCACGAACGGCAGACTAATTCCAAATCCAACGAGCCTTTTCGCTATCCAAAAGAGTTAGAAGTGAAGGATCAAAGCAAAGTAAAAGATTATCTCATAAAAGAACGTAAAATAGATCCTCGATTAGTTAACTGGCTCCTTCAAAAAGACTTAATCGCCCAGGACAAAAGAAATAATGTGGTGTTTAAATGGCGTGAGCATGGGGGCAAAGGAAAAGTGATTGGGGCAGATCGACAAGGAACAGCTTCGATAAAAAATAAACGAGGTTCTTTTAAACAAGTCTTACCGAACGATAACCCACATACAGGCTTTTCAGTTGATGTTGGTCACCCAAACAAGATTCATTTCTTTGAAAGTCCAATCGATCTTCTTTCTTATTGGAGTATACAAGAGAATAGTTTGCAGAATACACGCCTTATTAGTATGAATGGCTTAAAACCTAAAACGGTTGCTCAGTCTTATATCGAAGCTCGAAGAGAAGGCTTAAACATTAAAGAAATGGTGCTAGCTGTCGACAATGACCAAGGGGGAAAAGAATTTATTGACAAAATGAACCAAATCGTTAATGCTGATTTAATAAGAGCAGATATTCCAAAGGGAACAAAAGACTGGAACGAGGAGCTAAAGAAGAATGGGAAAGCCATTCAACCTGTAGCATCACGCCTTCGGAATAAACAAACAGAACAGGAGCTTTCAATGAATGGATAAGGTGTTTCAAAGTGTATTTTATCTTTTTCTTATCATAATTTTAGTTAAGCTTTCTCAATTTGCTTACCGTGTCTTTCGTGAACGGAAGTATATGAAAGAGCTAGCCCAATCAGGTATGCCCTATATTGATAAAATGGATGGTTATCAGTTTGAAATTTATCTGAAAGCCCTTTTTCAGCAATTAGGTTATAAAACTCAAGTGACGCAAAAGTCTGGTGATTTTGGAGCTGACTTGGTGATGAAAGGCAAGGATAAGATTGTGATTCAGGCCAAACGGTATGGAGTTAAAAATCGGGTTAGCCTTTCGGCTGTACAAGAAGTTTATGGAGCAAAAGCGTATTATAAAGCGAATCAGGCTTGGGTCGTGACCAATAGTTATTTTACTAAACAAGCAAAAGAGTTAGCAGCTGCATGTGATGTGACCTTAGTAGATCGTGCAGATCTTCAAAAGTTTATTAATGAAGTCAAACCTGTTTTTAAGGCACGAGAAATCTTTGAAAATATTACACCAGAACCTCGTAAGTGTCCGAAATGTGGGCAGGATCTAGTCGTACGAGATGGGAATGGTACTCGTTTTTTTGGCTGTTCCTCTTTCCCTTCTTGTCGTCATACAGAGAAAATTAATAAGGAAGTAAGTAAGAGCAGACCTTCGGTATAGTAAGGTCTGTTTTTTCTTGCTCTAAATAGGTGCTGAAATTTGCATCTAATGAGCAGTTGTACGCAAAACACAAGTTAATTTCGTTAGAGAGCGTTTCTCTGTAACGAATAGAGCTGAAATAGTGCCTAATAGAGAATAAAAATAGGTGGATTTCAAATAATATTGATAATTCACAAATAACCGGAGGTTTACTATGCGTTCAAATAATAATTTTGTGGTGCTGCTATTCTTTTCTATTTTGGGTATGGTTGCAACCATTGTTTTCAGCAGTGTTATAATTTCTCAGAATAACCGTTTGTTAAGGGAAAGAAAATAAAAATAAAAAGAGGTCAATTTGTTGTAAAGAAAAGTTGGTCTCTTTATTTCTTAAATAATTGTTGTGATAAGCATCTTTCCATTTGGAAGGTGCTTTTTTGTTTCTTATAAACATATAAAAAAGAGGAGAGTTTTTATGAAGAACATTTTTATGAAATCAATGACCGTTCTTACATTACTAATGGTCACATTATGTGGAGTAAATCAGGGAAAAACAGAAGCAGCAAGTAAGCCAGCGAATGAAGATTTGATTATTATTAACAAGTACTACAACAAGCTTGCCTATTTTCACAATGGATATATTGAAATTGTTGATCCAGTAGCAACGGGAAAAACGTGGGATAAAACACCTGTTGGCTTTTTTAAAGTGGTAAACAAAATTAAAAACCGTCCTTATTATACAGGACATATTCCAGGGGGCGATCCTCGCAACCCATTAGGAAAACGTTGGTTAGGATTAAATGCAAACGGTACGTATGGCGATACGTACGGCATTCACGGCAATAATAATGAAAGCAGCATTGGAAAATACGTGAGTCAAGGTTGCGTGAGAATGCATAATGCAGACATCGAAAAGCTTTATGATAAAGTACAAGTAGGCACACCGGTTGCCATTACGTATTCCTATAAGAGCTTTGTTGATCTTACGAAAGTATATGGTTACAAGTTCAAAGGCTACAAATTAAAAAATAATTAATGATTAAGCAGCATTCCTTCATCACGGGATGCTGTTTTTTCTTTGTCTTCTTTCCATATAGCCCTTATCATAGAAAGAGATGAAAAATATGGTGAAGGAGGATATGATTATGCGAGCGAAAATTGAAAAGGCTAAACATGTATGGATGTTTGAAGCAACAGGAGAGTTTTATGCTCATGAGGTGAGTAATGAGAAAATAAAAAGAGGTTTCTTTCTATGTCCTTCTTGTGAAGTAAAAGTGTATTATAAGCAAGATCATTTCTTTTCCAGTGAGCATAAACGAAATTGCATCTATGTGAAAGAACAATTTAAGAAAAAAGCCTAAAAGGTAAAGGAAGCCCAGCAACCTTATATGGGAATATAGAGAAAAGGGGTGATGCCATATGAAAAATCATGTTTATCAAAATGGACGGTTAATTCAAACGAATAAAAAATTTTCAGCATTAAAGCAAAAGCAGAAAGAATGGATAACGAACGAATTAAGACAACGCTATATTAGTACAATCAACTACCCTCATATCAAATTACACCCCAGGAAACGAGATCAAATTTCAGATGAAGTGTATGACCTTATTGAGGAAAAAGAAATCTGGATACTTTATGGTGAAGTGAAGAGACACTATTTTAGCAAAATCCCTTCGTTTATTCGTAAGAATAAGAAAATGATGCAACAAGAAGAAAACAAAACAGATGATACATCACAGGAAGAATCGGAGTAAATACTGCCTCATTTCTATGATAATATTTAGGTAACTTTTTTATTTAATATTTGTACGACAAATCACAGTCTTGTTTTATATTAATATAGGGCATATAGATACAAATTTCATAAAGAAAAGTTCTCGAAAAAGGCTATCTCATCTTTGAGATAGCCTTTTTCGGTTTCTTTTGATGGTTTAGGTGTTCTTAAAAAAATATGTCTTATTGCTATTATAAGGTCTTTTGTCAGACATGTCACTATGAATTTTCTGACATTTATAAAAATATGCAAAAGTTAAAGCTATCTAATATAAATAGTTCAAAAAGGTACACCTTTTTAGGCAATGAAAAAATGATTCGAAAAACGTCTATTTAAATGAAAAATATACTTTTACGTACAAAATATTTAAATCTATTATACGATGTGAAAGTCATTATTATCGTTAACAAAATAAAAAGCAACCTAGGCATTGGCAAGCGAGGTTGCTTTTAATAGGGTTCACACATAGGTGAATATGAAAGAAATAACTGCAAATAAACAATAGCACATTTTTGTTGGAGATACTATATTTTTCCGTATAAGTATATGTATAAAAGGTGTACTTTTTATACGTTCTCGTTTCTTTCAACCATCCAAAGAACGTAGTCATATCAACGATGCATAAAAAGTTGCACGATCCGGGTAAAGAATCCTTGGTGGAAGCCTACCGCTCCAAGGGTTCTTTTGCTTTCTTATCTCTGGAAGGAGACATTATGTTAACAGGAATTGTCCTCCTTCTTTTTGATAAGGGCCCTTTTGTGGAATAACACTTAATGAGCGAATTAGGTATATTTTGTTGAAGTAAATAGAGAAGATTGTTAAGAAATGTACTTAAGCTAACGGAGCAGGTTAGTTTAATATTTGGACAATTATTTTTCTAGGTTTTTCTTAACAACAGATGATTCTTTTTTAACGTGTAATCGCTCTTTTAAAAAGTTCCTTAAACTTCTCCTTATCTTCTGATGTAAATGGTTTTGGCCCCTTTGTACGCTTTCCGCTTTTTCGAGCCATTGCACTCAAATAACGTGTTTGTAATAATTGGTCAATGTTTTCATTTGTATAACTAGACCCATTATGGTGAAGTACCGCACAACCTTTTGCTAAACCTAGCGAAGCAAGACCATAATCTTGCGTAACGATTATATCTCCTTTTTCTGCTAACCTCATAATACGATAATCCGCAGCATCTGCTCCAGAATCAACATAAATGGTTTCCACTC
>Ga0102589_1004775_pt1 | contig 12418 bp, 7 predicted proteins | sample AraplaMF_Col_mLB_FD_76858 | JGI IMG/M metagenome (GOLD analysis project Ga0102589, IMG submission 76858) | Arabidopsis root microbial communities from the University of North Carolina, USA - plate scrape MF_Col_mLB | ecosystem: Host-associated > Plants > Roots > Endosphere | place: USA... | reverse complement strand
TTATTACTGTTTACGAGAAGGATCAATATAATTGGATCCGTCCAATGAGTTTCACAAACTGGGTAACAACTGACTTATTAGACCATCCATCTGAGCCTTCTAAGGATGAGGATTTGGTAGGCGTAAATCCAAATGTCATTTATACGAAGGGTGAGATGCAGGCACCAGGTCAATTTGCTTCCTATCATGTTTACCCTTATTACCCTGACTTCTTTAACTTCGACCAAAAATATTTAAATCATAAAGATTTCCGGGGCAATAAAAATAGTTATGCAGGGTATTTAAAAGAACTGCATGAAGCACATAATATGCCTGTTCTTGTTGCGGAATTTGGCATCCCAGCAGCTCGTGGTATGACACATGAAAATGTATATGGCTGGAATCAGGGCCATATGTCCGAACAGCAGCAGGGCGAAACACTTCAACATTTATATGAAGATATTATGCATGAAGGCTTGCTCGGGGGTCTTGTCTTTACATGGCAGGATGAGTGGTTTAAGCGGACGTGGAATACGATGGATTATGATGATCCAAATCGTCGACCATTTTGGTCTAATGCACAAACAAATGAACAGCAATTTGGCGTACTAAGCTTTGATCGATTTAAAGTAAAAGTAGATGGAGATACAAAGGAGTGGAAAGGTACACAAATGTACAACACCTCACCTTCTGACTCAACAGATTTTGCTGTCGATTATGATGAAAGATATTTGTATCTTAAATTAAAAAGTGATGTTTTAGAACAATCCTCACCTCGTATTTTACTTGATGTAGTACCAAACCAAGGGAATACTTCGGCAACATCAATAAAAGATATGACGTTTTCAAACGGCGTAGATTTTATTGTGGAATTAAATAAAAGTGGTGACTCTCGAGTTGTCATAGATGAATACTATGATTTTTATGATTATTTTTATGGTCATACGTTAAAAATGATTCCGTCTCGTATGGCAGTTCCGACAAAAAATAGTGGTAAGTTTGCTCCGATTTATTATGTGTTAAATAAACAGCTGTACTTACCAGAGCAAAAAAGGACTACCGACTTTAGTTATTATGAAACAGGGAAGCTGCTTCAAGGGAATGCCAATCCAAAAGCAAAAGATTATAATTCGTTAGTAGACTATACGTGGACGGATGATCATGTGATTGAGCTACGAATTCCTTGGCTACTAATCCAAACTAGAGATCCAAGCCAACGTGAGTTCATGGGGGATTTATATAAAGATGGAGAGACAGCCTCGACGAAAGTCGATAATATTTATATTGGTGCAGTCTTTGTAGATAAAGAGGGTAAAGTTGTAAAATCTTTACCAGAGACAAAAGAGCAAGTCTTACCGACACTCTCAGCATATACTTGGGAACCATGGCAAACGCCTAAGTATGAAGAGCGTTTAAAACAATCTTATTATATTTTACAAAAATTATTTAAAGCGTATTAAATGGAAGCTTAGGATAGGTGAGTCTTTACCTATTCTAAGTTTTTATATTGTTTGGTAGAAAATATAGAATAGTTTTGCAATTCCGCCTATTTTCCGAACTGTATATTCTCTCGGTCGTTTATGTTAAATTACTAATAATACATTCGAGGAAGACAGTTGTTTTTTTAAGGAGGACAATATCATGAAGTTTAAATTTGGTCTATTGGCAAAAATTGTTGTCGCTATTTTATTAGCGGTAATACTAGGAAGCTTTATGCCAGAGCCATTTGTACGTATATTTGCAACATTTAATGGTTTATTCGGTAATTTTTTAAATTTTGTTGTACCACTTATTATTATTGCATTTATTGCTCCGGGCATTGCTCAGCTTGGGAAAGGCTCAGGGAAATTATTAGGTTTGGCAACATTCTTTGCTTATTTCTCAACAATCATTGCAGGAATATTCGCCTTTTTAGTAGCACGAAATGTGTTGCCTAACTTCATATCAAATGGTGCTATGGAAAGCATGAAAAACCCAGAGGAATTTTTAGCACAGGCATTCTTTAAAGTTGAAATGCCTCCATTAATGGGTGTGATGTCAGCATTAATTTTTGCATTTATCGTGGGTATTGGTATGACTGCCATCAAAGGCGATGTGATGAAACGTGGTTTTGAAGAGTTTAATATGATCATTGAAAAGGTAATTTCATTTGTCATTATTCCGCTTTTACCATTCCATATTTTTGGAATCTTCTTGAACATGACATATGGTGGGCAAGTAGCAAAAATACTATCTGTCTTCGCCATTGTCTTCGTACTTATAATTGCGATGCATTGGATAATACTGCTAGTGCAATACACTACTGCGGGAACTTTAAATAAGAAAAATCCGCTTATGCTACTTCGAACAATGCTACCTGCGTATTTTACAGCATTAGGTACACAATCTTCAGCTGCAGCTATTCCGGTTACATTGCGACAATCACAAAAAACAGGGGCTTCAGAAAAAGTAACGAATTTTACAATCCCACTGTTTGCAACTATTCATTTATCAGGTAGTACAATTACAATCGTAACGTGTTCCTTAGGAGTTATGATGATGAACGGTATGGATATAGGTTTTGCACAATATATCGGCTTTATATTTATGCTAGGTATTACGATGGTTGCTGCACCAGGTGTTCCAGGAGGAGGAGTCATGGCAGCAATAGGATTACTACAAACAATGCTCGGCTTCGATGAAACAATGGTTGCGCTAATGATCGCACTGTACATAGCACAAGATAGCTTTGGTACAGCTACAAATGTAACAGGAGATGGTGCATTAGCCATGATTGTCGACCGTTTCAACAAACAAACAAATTAATAAACACCAGAGTGAACGGATAAAATCACTAAAGAAAAAAATCGCCTGCTACGGCGATTTTTTTTTGCTTAGGTCGCGAAATGTGTTGGAGTGCTCTTAAAGATTAATTAGAGAGTGCTACTTTTCGAGATAAATAGTTAATGGTGATCAAAAAACGTTACGGATTTAAAAGTTAATTAGATAGCACACGTTTTTAATATTAGAAAAATTTTTGTGATAAGTAATTAAAGTTTTTACTTGATGAAATTTAATAAAATTATATGTTTATGTAGGGATGTATCGAAAATTTGTAGTTCTAAAGAAAGAAAATGTAGATTTAGTTAGGGGGCTAGTTATTGGTAAAATAGTTATTTTTTCATTTAAAAATGAAATTGTATAGAAAATGTTAAGTTTTGTTTAGTACTATGTATGTGTTAGGGAGGTCCATATTTCAAATTCTGGGATATTATTACTTTGTTGGATGTGCGATGAGGGAATACATGTACAAAAAATGAATCGTAAAAGCAATAAAGATTGTAGAGAGAGTCTTTGAATTAGGTTTTTAACTTCTTTCAGCAAATGTTTTCGTAGCGAAAGTGGAACGCCAGCTACAAGTGTTTTCTGTAGCGATATGCAGGCCTAAGTGCAAAATAGATTCTGGACGTAATTATGCCGAGACATAATTGATAATAACTTAGACAAAGGAGGAGTTTGTTTATGGGGATAAAAATTGAGTCAAGGGGATTAGCTTTATCAAAAAAAATCAACACAAGAAGTGCAACAATTGGAATTGTTGGACTTGGTTATGTGGGGCTCCCGTTAGCCCTGGAAATCGTCAATAAAGGCTTTAAAGTAATTGGCCTCGATAAAGACAATGAAAAAATTACTAAATTAAAAAGCGGTGATAGTTATATTGCTGATATGTCTAATACAGTCATAGAGAAAGCAGTTAATGAACAGAAATTTGAGCCGACAAATGATTTTTCTAAACTTGCACAAGTAGATATTATTATTATTTGTGTACCAACACCTACAACTGCAGATGGAACACCTAATATCTCGTATATTGTTGATGCAGCAAATGCAATCGTACAGAACGTATCCTCAAATACTTTAGTTATTCTTGAAAGTACAACTTACCCTGGAACAACAGAAGAAGTAGTTCAACCAATCTTAGAAAATGGTAACTTTGTTATTGGACAAGATCTATTTTTAGCTTATTCACCTGAACGTGTCGACCCAGGAAATTTTAATTTTTCAGTTTCGAACACGCCTAAAGTAGTTGGTGGAATAACACCATCTTGTTTAGAAGTTTCTAAGCTTTTTTATGAATCAGTAATCAATACAAATGTATTTGCTGTAACAAGTCCAAAGGTTGCCGAAATGGAAAAGTTACTAGAAAACACATTTAGGCAAATTAATATTGCTCTTGTTAATGAATTAAGTCAGATTTGTCATAAGATGGATATTGATGTGTGGGAAGTTATTGAAGCAGCTTCGACAAAGCCTTATGGTTTTATGCCATTTACACCAGGTCCAGGAGTAGGTGGTCACTGTATCCCGGTGGACCCTAAATATTTACTATGGGCTGGCCAGCAACATGGTATTGCTGCAACTTTAATTGAAACCGCTGATAAAATTAATGATTCCATGCCAAGCTTTGTAGTTGCAAGACTTGAAAGTTATTTAAATGCGCAAGGAAAAGAGATAAGTGATGCGGAAATTGTAGTGATTGGAGTTTCCTATAAGCCAAATATTAATGATTTCAGAGAATCGCCAGCATTACGTGTCATTGACGAATTAATGGACAAGCAGTGTGGGCTAAATGTTATTGATCCATTTATTGAAACCTTTACAGTTGGTAATTACATGTTTAACACAGTTTCACTTACAAAAGAAATCATTCAAAAAGCAGATGCTGTAGTCATTTTAACGAATCATACAACAATTGATTATTCATTGATTGATCAACACGCTGCTTTAATTTTTGACACACGCAATACCCATTATTTGTTCGATAATGAAAAATATTACAAACTATAGGAGGGGTTCTGTGAACGCGAGGCGACTAAAAATATGTAGTTTATTATTCATTTTATTTTTAGCTGGATGTCAATCGTCTGCTCAAACTAATCAGGTTCAACCAGTTGATACAACAATTAAGGTAAAGGAACATGATGGGACGATGAGTGAAGTTTATAGTCACGCAAAAATTCTTATTCCAAAAGTAGCTTTAACCTTTAATGGGCTTGCAGACAATGAAACAATGCAGAAGCTATTAAAGGTATTAGACCAAAGTAACATGAAGGCAACATTTTTTGTAGAAGGAACGCGAGTGGCACAAGATCCTGAGTTAGTAAAGGAAATTTTAGCAAAAGGTCATGAAGTAGAAAATGGTACGTTGACGTTTCATGATATGACCGATCTAAATTATGAAGAAACCTATAAGGAGATTTATTTAGCGAATCAAGTTTTTGAAGAGCATCTAGGTTATACACCAAAATACGTTCGTAGTCGTTCTGGTGACTCAACTGACAATATGCGTTTAGCAACTAAAACGCTCAATATGAAGGGAGTCGTAGAATCTTCCATTAATCCGAAAGATCGAAATATGCAAAGTGCCGAAGAGATAACGGATTATATTCATCGTTTTATCAACAGTGGATCAGTCATTCATTTAAACACATACATTAATCCTGCAATTATTGATGTTGTACCACTATTGTCTCAAATGGGAAAAGAACAAGGATATGCTTTCTCTACATTAACAGACGTATTAGATGAGCAATATATAGTAAAACCTTTAGAGGCAATAGAAGGCTATGACGCTATTAAAGTGAATCTGGATTATGAAAATGTAAAACCAAATATGTACTACCGTAAAAATACCTCTAAAAAGGAAATTGCTTTAACCTTTGATGATTGGGCGAGTGAGAAGAGACTTAAAGAAATTTTAGATGTTCTTGATAAGTATAATGTTCACTCTACATTCTTTTTAATTGGCAAAGGTGTGGAAAAGGATCCTCAACTAGCGCGATTAATTGTTGAGAGAGGCCATGAGGTTGCAAGCCACTCCTACGATCACCTTGATGTTACGACCATGACACCGGAAGAATTACAAGAGGATGTCGTGAAGGTACATAAGGCGTTAACATACGCTTTACAGGAAAAACCTTTACTGTATTTCAGACCTAATAAAGGTGCTATTAATGAAGAATCAGCGAAAATTATTGCCGCTACAGGTGTCAAATCAATTGCTATGTACGATATTGCATCATTCGATTGGAATTTAGAATATAGTGTTTCAGATATTTATAATCGTGTGATGAGTAGGATTGGTCCAGGAAAAGTAATTGTTATGCACATTTTAGATGGTACAAAAACAGTTGAGGCTCTACCAGTAATCATTGAAAAGCTGCAAAAAGATGGGTATAGCTTTGCAAAAATGTCGACTTGGATTGAAGAAGATTCAAATAAGAAAGTGAATTGATAATCATGAATAAGAAAAAAGAGATTTTAACGATACCGCGCTCTGATCGACGAATTTTATCGAATATTCCTGACCCAGAAAATGTACGAAATCTCGTTAATCGACGAGGTGCTTCGTATCAAAAGGAAGAAATCGATCCTACAGATGTCAATGAAATATATCGTTTACAGCTGTTAAGTTTACGCTATGAAACTAATTTTGAGGTACAAATTAAAAGAGCAAAGCAAAAGGTTAGTGACAAACATTATGCGGAGGATATTTCGGTTACAGGTATCCTTATATTTTCAAATAGTCCTAATAATTTTTTAATAGATGAAATTATTACGATGAAATTTACTATACCTGGTGGTGCGATGCCGGAGGGCTATGAATCTAAGGTAAAGGTAAAAGCGAAAGTTGTTCGTCATTTTACGAAAGAAGTAGATGGTGAAACTAGATGCTATTATGCATGTGAATTTCTACAGCCTTTAAATGACTATATGACTAAAAAACGTTGGGGACTATCAATCTTTGTGGCAAGTTTATTTCTATTGATTGTTTCTCTTATTGTTGTATTAATGAGGGCTGAAAGTGTTATTTATTTCAGATTCAATAAATTCCTATATCTATATAGTATTATTGCTGCAACATTTCTTTTAAGTCGATATTTATTTGGTATTTTCTATAGGAATGTCCCGATAAATCCTAAATTTGAACCGGGCGTTTCTATTATTATTCCAGTTTTTAACGAAGAAGAGTGGATTCATAGAACAATTTTAAGCTGTATTAATCAGTATTATCCTGTAGACAAATTAGAAGTTATTGTTGTAGATGACTATTCAACAGATAGAACTGAGGAAAAAGCAAAAGAAATGATTGAACTTATTCATAGCGAGGGTGAGCGATTTAAAACGAAGAATCGCTTAAGCTTCCATAAACTACCTCAAAATGGAGGGAAGCGTGAGGCTTTAGTGGCAGGAGTACATCTTGCTAAACACGATTTAGTCGTTTTCGTAGATTCAGATAGTTTTTTAGAACCGCATGCTATTCGAAATATAGTGCAGCCTTTCCAAGATCCTAAAATGGGCGGTGTGGCTGGAAGAACAGAGGTTGAAAATAAATTTACGAATGCTCTGACAAAATTGCAAACCGTTCGCTATTATATAGCCTTCAGGATAATGAAAGCTGCTGAGTCTTGGTTTGATACAGTAACTTGTTTATCTGGTCCATTAGCATGTTATCGAAAAGAGCTTATTTTAAAGAATGAAACAGCATGGTTAAACCAAAAATTTCTTGGACAACCCGCAACATTCGGTGATGACCGTAGTATGACAAACTATATTTTAAAAACACATCGAACGGGATATCAAGACAATGCCGTATGTTCTACAATTGTTCCATCAGATTCAAAAGTCTTTTTATCTCAACAAATGAGATGGAAACGATCTTGGCTACGCGAATCGTTACGAGCATTTTTATTTATGTGGAAGAAGGAACCTTTTATGTTTCTTTTCTTCATCATCGGTTTAATCGTACCGATAGCAGCCCCTATTGTTGTTGTTTACAATCTACTTTATGTGCCAATTATGCATGGCGTTTTTCCAACTACGTTTTTAATGGGCTTGTTATTGATGGCAATGCTAATGAGTTTGGCCCATCTTTTCTTTAGAAAAAGTAAGTTATGGACATTTGGCTTTATCTTTGTACTTTTCTATGAATTTATTTTGCTGTGGCAAATGCCTGTTGCTTGGGTTACATTTTGGAAATCAACATGGGGTACGAGAGAAACACCTCAAGATGTCATCGCCAAAGAAAAGAAATTGGAAAAACAAAAATTACGAAAATCCCGATTTTCGATTCTAAATAGAAAAATGGGTGAGAAGAAATGAGTGAAAAAAATGTTGTATTAAATCCAGCTAAAAAAAATCGAAGGAAAATAATACGATCCGTTGCTCAAGCGATTATCGTTATATTTTTAGCGATTATTTTAATACGTGTAGTGTTTTTAACAGAAAAAAGGGTAGAGGAAACGGTCCCTCTAGAAAATAAAGATGGTTTCATTGCATTATCTTATTTTGGTGTGAGCAGAGGCGAATCTCCTAAATACGTATCTAAAGCGAATTTAAAAAAACAACTAGCATTACTTGAAAGTCAGGGTTATCAAACAATTACTCAGCAGAATATATTAGATTATTATCAGAAAGACAAACCGTTGCCAGAAAAAGCTTTGTTTTTATCATTTGAAGATGGACGGACAGATTCTAGTATATTTGCTCAAAACATCATGGAGGATCTAAACTATAAAGCTACGATGTTTACGTACGCCAATAAAATGGATACACGGGACAACAAATTTTTAAAGCCGAAAGACTTATTACTTATGGAGAAAAGTGGGTACTGGGAGTTGGGCTCTAATGGGTACCGTCTAACATATATTAATATTTTTAATAATAAAGGACAGTCGTTAGGTGTAATAGATGAAAATAATGTGCCGAATAAAACGACGATCGAATATTATAATCATTATTTAATGGACTTCATTCGCAATCAATATATGATTCCAAGTGAAACGCGACGGGAAATGGAAAAACGTATCCAAGAAGATTACAAGCTAATGCAAGATATTTATGAGGAGGAATTAGGAGAAGTTCCTAAGGCTTATGCGATTATGCATGCCAACTCACTTTATAATAATATGGATTCGTTAGTTGAACGTGCGAATAATAAAGAAATTAAAGATAAATTTAAAATGCATTTCAATTTGGAGCGAGGGGCATATAATGATGCGGATGCTAATCTCTACAACTTAAGTAGATTACAAGTTTCGCCCTATTGGTCTACTAATCACTTGATGATGAAAATCCGCCAAGCTAGTAAGCAAAATGTAGAATTTGAAGTCGGAGATCCTAAACGAGCAAAAGAATGGTCTGTTATGAATGGTGCAGCAGAATATGAAAATAATGCGATTACTTTAACATCTGCACCTTCTAATGAAGGTCGGGTAATATTAAAGGAAACACTTCCAGAGCAGTATAATATAAACTTTGTCTTTAAAGGGAATGTCGTTGGACAACAATCTATTTATTTAAACTATGATGAAAAAAATGATAGCTATATTCGGGTGGCATTAATCGATAATGAGATTGTTGTTTCTGAGAAATCACCAGAATCAAGCATTGTTGAGAAGGGGCGTTTCCCGTTAAATGAAATAAAGTGGAATGAAGAAGAGTATGCATTTAATAAGGCTACTGTATACAATTATCAGGATACGCAAAAAGGCTCAAGAATTGATAAGGAAGAGTATCCACGAAACCTAACAAAAACAAGAGAATTTAACATTGCTGTAAATAAGGATAAAATTAAGATAGATGTAGATAAGGTATTATCCAAAACAATACAAGTGAATTCTGACATTCAAGGATCACAAATTGGATTTGGTGCGATGTTCAGCAAAAAAGAAACTTCGCATGAACAGTATGCAGATGATATTTATGATACATTTATCGAAGATATTTTGATTACAGATAATAACGATCGTACACTTTTTACTAACCAATACACGAACTTCGATAAAGTAAAGCACAAAACAATGACTTTAATTAATAGCGTTGTGGATTTCTTTATTGAAACCTTCTAAAGCGGGGGGAACTAAATTAAGTGAAAAAGATTTTTTTGTTTTTCTGTCTAGCACTACTAATTATCACAGCCTGTAGTAATAGTAAAGAAGAACCTGTGAAGGCGAGAGAACCATTGAAGAACAAAGAAAAGCTTCAATTGTCTATTTGGTTACCTGAATGGCAAATCAAATCGGCCATAGAGGATGTGGAAAATTCAGAACAGGGCTTACAAGACATTCATGTTTTTGGTGCTTATTTTAATGAGAATAACCAATTATTATTAACTGAAGATGCAATAGAAATGTTGAAACAAACACAGCAACAATTTAATGAATCACATCAAGTGATACTTACGTTAATTAACGATACTGTTACAGATAACGCCCCTTCAATTCAGAAGGATAGCACGTTATTAAATCGATTGTTTCAAAATGCGTCATCAAGGCAGCGACATATTGATAATATTATGGAAATTGTTGAACGATACAATGTGAATGGTATCGAAATTGATTATGAAAAGGTTGCTAAAGAGGACCTTCCTGGGTATGTCCGTTTCCTAAACGATCTTTATAAACAGCTATCAAAAAAAGGTATTTCATTACATGTCGTACTAGAGCCTAGTTTCCCGTTTGATGTTAAATTGCCAAATGGACCTAAATATACAGTGATGGCTTATAATGTGCACGGATATCATAGTGGTCCAGGTGCAAAGGCAAACTTTTCATTTTTAAATGACTTATTAAAAAAAATTAAGAAGTCCAATCAAAAACTAGCGATTGCTTTTGCAACTGGCGGATTTGAATGGGTGAATCAAGGTAAAACAGTTGCATTAACAGAGATAGAGGCAGAGGAATTACTGTACAAAACGAAAGCGGTTAAACAACGAGATAAAGCAAGTGGTGCTGTATATTTCACGTATGTAGATGAACAAAAAGTGAAGCATGAAGTTTGGTATGCCGATCAGGAAACACTTGAAAAATGGACAGCACACGTACGAAAGAAACGCTACAATGAGGTTGTTTTATGGCGTGCCGGAGGTCTAAGTTCGAAAACGTTACAATGGATTAACGAACAATCAGAGGAGTGACCGATCGGATTGCCAGTGAGGCGGATGGAACAGTCGAAGTCGTGGATAGAAACGCCGAAGTGGTGGATAGAACTGCCAAAGTCGTGGATAGAACAGTCGAAGCGACAGATAGAATCACATAAGCAAAAAAAATCGCCAATACGGCGATTTTTTTATTGGAATTGAGAAAGTCGTGAAAAGAAATTGGTAACGAAATCTAAAAATATTTTTTCTGATGGGGCAATTTCACGGTTTACAGGTGAAATAATACCGACTGTTCTTGGAATTGTAGGTGAATTAATCGGTACCTTTACTGTGAAGCGAGCAGTCGAATCATATAGGGAACTTTCTGGTAATAAGCTAACCCCAATGCCCGCAGCGACAAGACCTTTTAGTGCGTCTAAGTCTTCCCCCTCAGAGATGACGTTTGGCAAGAAGCCGGCAGCGCGACAGGCATCCATAGCTACTTTATGTAAAATATAGCCATCTGGGAATAATACAAATAAATCATTACGTAAATCAGCAAGTTGAATACTTTCCCTTTTGGCTAATGGATGTTTTGCTGGCAGTAATGCAGCGATATTTTCAGTAAATAATATGGTTGAACGAATTGTTTCGTCCTTCGGTGGGAGAGGACCTAAAAAAGCTAAATTTAACTCGCGATTTTTGACTGCATCGATTAAAAAACGATAGGAGCCTTGACGGAGCTGGAATTGTAAATCTGGATATTCACGCTTAAAGGCAGAAATAACAGTTGGTAATACATAGCTAGCTAAGCTTGTTGGAAAGCCGATTTTTATCGTACCTTTAGCAGGATCTAAATATTCCTCAACTTGCTTTGCGGCAAAATCTATGGCTTTTAAAGCAGTAATGGTGTGCTCGAGAAATGTTTTTCCAATCGGTGTTAATTTAACATTGCGTCCTACACGTTCAAAAAGTGGTGTGCCTAATTCATCTTCTAAATTAGCAATTTGTCGGCTTATTGCAGATTGAGCAACATGAAGATGTTCGGCAGCTTCTGATATGTGTTCACGTTCAGCAACTTCAACGAAATAACGTAATTGACGTAACTCCACTAGATATTCACCTCTATTAATCGAAAAATACGATTGATTATTCCTCAATTATATACTATTTAAGATGAAAGTGACCGTAAATAAACAAATGATAGCTAGTAAGCTTTAATTGAAGGAGATGCTCAGAAACTTTATTGGAGCTCAAGAAGAAAAGGAAAAAATGAAGAAGAGAATTAAAAGAAATTGCATTATCTTCAATTGTTAATTTTGGCTCATCATCAGAGTTTAGGATGACATTTTAAAAGTATGTTATGTGAATAGGCTGATTGGAGTGGAGGCTGGACGTCCCCAGGAAAGCGCCCAGACCGAACGGAAATCATCCCCACGTTATGAAGGTAAATCTTTTTTTACGAACTAGCACTCTAGAGATTTCTTTCCCTTATTTGATTCTATTCTAATAAAAAAGGTTATAGTATTGATATCATTC
>Ga0102589_1004772_pt1 | contig 12425 bp, 5 predicted proteins | sample AraplaMF_Col_mLB_FD_76858 | JGI IMG/M metagenome (GOLD analysis project Ga0102589, IMG submission 76858) | Arabidopsis root microbial communities from the University of North Carolina, USA - plate scrape MF_Col_mLB | ecosystem: Host-associated > Plants > Roots > Endosphere | place: USA... | reverse complement strand
CATATAGTAAATGGTTACTGTATAATTGCCTGCCGCAGGTGCATTAATTTTGTTGATAATTAATTCACCAGAGTTATTGCCGATATACCCGACCTTCGAGCCGACTATTTTGGCGTTTCCGACAAGCGTATTGTCAGGCGATTCCGCTTCATATGTCTTAGTGTTCTTTCCATCGGATATAACGAGCTTATCTAGATCTGGCGCATAGGTAGATGGTCTCTCATTATAGCAGAAATCATATTTTAAATAGTCCACTTCCCATTCCGCGAATTTTGCGGCGTCTCTTTTCTCATTGCCTTGGCTCGCCGGAAGACCCATACAGGTCTTCGTACCGTTAGAAGAGTAAATTCCAAGCTTTAAGCCTTTACTGTGAACGTAATCCGCAACCCCCTTGATTCCGTCGGGGAATCTAGTAGGGTCGGGCACGAGGTCGCCGTTCGCATCCCTGGATCCGGCCATCCAGTTATCGTCGATGTTGATATACTCATAACCTGCATCCTTCATGCCGTTCTCCACCATAGCGTCTGCCATGGCCATAATCTTCCATTGATCAATATTGCCGCCAAACTTGTTCCAGCTGTTCCATCCCATAGGGGGAGTGAGGGCAAGTCCATCATCTAATGCATATGCTGTTGGAGTCAGCTTGCTCATGACGCCCGTCTGGATCCATAGGGCACATACCAATGCAATGGATAACAATAACACTTTGAACCTACGCATACGATTACCTCCAAATGATTTAATTCTTTGTATCTGTCATCGTGTATGTAATGATTCTCTGAGTTATCACCAGCCTTCCAATTTAATGAGATAGATTACATTTTTAGGAAACGAAATCATTTACATCATATGCAATCGCCTATTTACGTATGCGGCAAATCTTGATGCGAAGAAGGTTATGAGTGTGGGGTTGAAGGGGGGGAGTATGAAATAATCCCAACTACGACTCCTTAATTAACCTTCGACATGTTAATTTTTAAACAATGGACAGGCAAGACGTTCAACCGCTATGTAACCGACCTTCGAATCCGTAATGCAACCATACTGTTAAAACAGCCAGAATTAACAGTTACGGATGTATGCTATTCTGCGGGCTTTAATGATCTGCCCTATTTTTGCAGAATATTCAAGAAATACACGGGGCTTTCTCTGGCTTACTATCGAAAGCAGGCCATACGATAGCGAGATGCATATCGTACGATAATCCAATTTTTTCATACAATAGTGAAATGAAAAATATGACATCCATGTTACTATGCTTGTTAAGCGCTTACAAATTTTGGAGAATATATTCTATCTAACTATCAAACCCGAAAGAAAATATTCTACAAAATTAAAAATTTTCCTTATTTCTCTTATTTTTTTTTTTTTTTACATGTATAATGGATTATTTTGGTTGTAAAGTGAAGGAGTTAATCTTAAGGACTGAATCGCTTGAAAGGGGGGATGCTGCTCATGATGCTTTATCAGATACGGCATAATTTCACACCATGTATAGAGCCCAAGCCGTATCTGTGTGATGGTTGAATGTCAGCATATCAAATTGGGAGGTTGGGATTTGTGATTAAAAAAGCGAAGCGGTTTTCCGTACTATCCATTGTGTTAGTGATGATGTTAGTCACAGCCTGTTCCGGCGGAGGCGGTGCGAAGCCAGCAGATCAGGCTAAAGGCAACGATAATAAGCCTGCAGTGGAGGACAAACAGCCAGATCCGCAACCAGAACCACCTAAAGAAGAAGTCATCGATATGAAAAACAAGCCAATCCGCGTTATGTCTTGGGGAGTTCCTTTCGGTGAAGCGGGCTCAGAATTAGGTGAAAAGAAGATCGCGCTGGAAAAGGAAATGTCAGCTAAGTACAACACGAAATTTGAACATGTTCAAGCAACTTGGAATGACATTGGCGATAAAGTTGTGACCTCGGTAATGGCAGGCGAACCAATTGCTGATATCTTTTTGATCGAAACCAATCGTGCGATTCCTGCAATGGTAAAGAACGATATGTTGACACCAATCAGTGATTTCTTGGATGTAAATGATCCGAAATGGCCTGCGAAAATGAAAGAAATTGGCGGCTATAACGGTAAAGCATACGGTTTTACAACAAGTCTTGGCGGAGGCTCAGGCATATACTACAACCGCGGCCTTATTAAGAAGGAAGGGCTGGAAGATCCGCAAGAGCTAATGGAGAAGGGCCAATGGAATTGGGAATCCTTCCTCAACATTGCTAAGACGGTAACGAAAGATACAAATGGTGATGGTCAACTTGATCAATATGGCGTGGCCCTCGATGCGAACAGCTTTGTTCGTACTTTGATAGCTTCGAATGGAGCGGACATAACAAAGTTCGTAGACGGCAAACTTGTTTATGACGGTGAAAATCCTGAAGCTATGGAAGCGCTTCACTTCTTTAACGACTTGTACCAAGTTCATAAGGTTGTTAAGCCTAATAAAGACGGCAACTGGGATGATTACATCAATTCCTTTAACACAGGCAATATCGCGATGCGCTACGGCGAGTTCTGGGAAGGCGAAGGCATCAAAAACAGTATCGGTGACGATTACGGCTTCATTTTCTTCCCTAAAGGTCCAAAAGGTAAAGATTTCGTGTACTCCACAGATGCTGTAGGTATGTGGTGGGTGCCTAAGGGCGCTAATCAGGATGCAGTAAAGCTGTTTATTGATTATTTGTTCGAAACCGCACCTCCAGCAGGTGAAGTAGACGCTTGGGTGGAAGCGCAGTTCTCCGATGAGAAGAGCTTACAAAATAGTATCAAAATGGCCGATTATATTAATTTGGTATCTTGGAGCGGTATTCCAGACTTTGGAGCTACAATCAGAAAAACATGGAACGACATCGGCGCAGGAAAAGAGACTCCTGAAACAGGTATGGCAAAGGTTAAACCTGTATTGGAAGGCTTGATAAAAGCGGCAGAAAAATAACAAGGTTGTAAATCGGATCGAATGGGCGGGCGGAGCGGACATGGTACCTCATGTTGGTTCCGCTCCGGTTTATTAGAGCCTTTTTGCTGACACCAAAGGGGGATATGCATGAGAGCTAGAGTTATTAGCAACCGTGTGATATTCGTCGTCCTAGCAATGCTGCTCTTCTCAGTATTGCTGCTTGGGAACTATAGCTCTGCTGAGGAAGAAGTAGTAAAGCAGAAGTCAGACGGCGACGCTAACATTGCGCTGACGGATCCGCGTTCATATGCCGCTTATGCGGATCGATACAAGAATGAGGCGCGTCCTGAGGCGACTATTCGACTTGAAGGAGAGCAATATAAGAGCTCCGCAGAGATGACTCCTAAACCAATGAATATGGACGGTACAGATGGGGTACTTACCGATGAGATTGGTGAAATAAGCTGGGAGTTTGAAGTCCGTGAGAGCGGCTTGTATGATATCGCACTTCGTTATTACCCAGTGGCGGGAAGAAATGAATCCATTGAAAGAAAGCTGCTCATCGACGGAGAGTCGCCGTTTAACGAGGCGGATCGTATGTTATTCCCTCGTATCTGGGGCAATAAGCAAGATTCCATCAAGCAGGATATGAATGGAAACGATCTTCGTCCATCGCAGGTGGAGAAGCCGGCATGGCGCGATATGAAGCTTCAGGATAGTGATGGCTATGTGGATGAGCCATTTTCTTTCTATTTTACCGCAGGGAAGCACGTTCTGACCCTGAAGTCGGAACGAGAGCCCATGCTTATTGATTACATTGAGATCCAGAAGTCGGAGCCAATGCTGGCATATGCGGATTGGGAGCGGGAATTTACCAATAAAGGATACGAGAAGAAACAGGGAATACAGCTGAAGGTACAAGGTGAGCAGCCGCTCTATACATCGAGCCCAACACTGTATCCAACATCAGATCGATCCAGCCCTGCAACTGAGCCGTATGAGGTCAGTGTCATCCGGCTGAACACGATCGGTGGAACCAATTGGCGTTTGCCTGGCCAGTCGGTCACATGGGGCATTGAAGTGCCGGAGGACGGTTTGTACAATATTGCAATTAAGTACAGACAGAACCTCGTTAAGTCTCAAAATGTACCTCGCAGGCTGACGATTGATGGCAAGGTGCCTTTCAAGGAAGCAAGTCAGGTCATATTTGAGCCAAGTTCTGGTTGGCAGATGATGGAGGTCGGCGGCGAGGAAGAGCCGTATTGGTTCTACCTCGAGAAGGGCATGCATCAGCTGACGCTTGAAGTGACGCTGGGCGACATGAAACCGATTCTGAGCCAAGTGGAATCATCCATTCTGGAGCTTAATCGACTGTATCGCGAGATCATCATGATCACGGGGGCTTCGCCAGACCCTTACCGCGATTATCAGATGACGAAACGGATACCGGATCTTCAGAAGCAATTCCAGGTGCACGCAGATACCCTCCAAGCTATTGTTACAGAGCTGGAGAGGATGTCTGGAGGACTTGGCGAACGAACAGCTGCCATCCAGACCTTCCAGTTTCAATTGAGCGAGCTGGCCAGGGATCCGGAGTCTATTGTGAATCGCATAGGTTCATTTAAGAACAATATCGTTGCTTTAGGTACATGGATCTTGACTGCGAAGGAGCTGCCGCTAGAGATCGATTATCTTCTATTGACTTCTGACGGTACCGAGCTGCCTGATCCGGAAGCTGCTTGGTATGAGAAGGTATGGCACGAAAGCAAGTCATTCGTCTATTCCTTCTTTACCGATTACAGCAGTGTGGGATCGAGTGCAGCAAGCGATGAAGCGGTGGAAGTATGGATTACGGAAGGTCGAGATCAGGCGCAGGTTATCAAGACGATGATCGAGACAGAGTTCACGCCGAAGACGGGGATCGCGGTCAATCTGCAGCTTGTTGATCCATCTGTCATGCTTCCTGCCACGTTAGCAGGCTCGGGTCCGGATGTAGCTCTTATGCAAGGAGAAGGGCTTGCGGCGGGCGGTGCTCGCATGGGTCAGGTAGTTAACTTTGCTATACGGGATGCGATCATAGATCTCTCGCAGTTCGACACCTTTGAACAGGTGAAATCACGCTTCCATCCAGAAGCTTTCGTTCCGTTCCAATATAACGAAGGCATCTATGCGATCCCTGAGCAGCAAACGTTTCCGATGCTGTTCTATCGTAAGGACGTGCTGGATGAGCTCGGAGTCGAGGTACCTGAGACCTGGGAAGATATCTACGATTTGATCCCTGTGTTGAACAAGCATCATATGAATATCGGATTGACATCGCAATTGACAATGGATACGCTCCTCTTCCAGAACGGCGGCAGCTATTACGAGGGTGACGGCATTAAGTCGGCGCTGGATTCGGAAGAAGCGATGCAGGCGTTTAAGCAGTGGACGGATCTATACCGGAATTACAAAGCACCGCAAACCTTTGATTTCCTTAACCGATTCCGTGTCGGGGAGATGCCGATCGGTATTGCCGATTACACAACCTATAATTCATTGACCGTATTCGCGCCTGAGATTCGAGGACTATGGGGCTTTCAGCCGATACCTGGCTATAAGGGCAGTGATGGTGTGATTCATCGAGAAACCGTAACGGGTACGCGCGGTACTATTATGTTCAAAGCGGCGAAAAACAAGGAGGAGGCATGGCAATTCATCGATTGGTGGACCAGCAAGGAAGCACAGCTAGCCTACGGCAGGGAGATGGAAGCGATACTGGGAGCTTCGGGACGATATCCGACAGCAAACCTGGAAGCGCTTCAAGAGCTTCCATGGCCTATTAAGGATATCAACTCTTTAATGGAGCAGATGGAGTGGGTGCGCGGTGTGCCGGATGTACCGGGTGGATATTCGACACAGCGTCATTTGAACAATGCCTATTTCAAAGTGTTGAACCAAGGAGCGAATCCACGTGAGACTTTGAAGGATTATGTGCGAATCATTAATCAGGAAATCACGGTTAAACGGCGGGAATTTGATCTGCCGATCGCTGAATAGGGGTAGAGAAATATGAACATGGTTCAACCAAAAGCAGAAGCCAAGCGTCGCGGTCTGAAGTTAAGAACAGGCAAGCTGCTTCATCAGATGAGATTGAACCGGCAGTCTTACTTCATGCTGGCGCCGTATTTTTTAATCTTTTTCACGTTTACTGTGTTTCCCGTATTAATGTCCATGCTGCTTAGTTTCACTGACTTTAATATGCTTCAATTTCCCGATTGGGTTGGGCTTCAGAACTACGCTCGGCTGTTTATAACGGATGAAGTATTTCTGATCGCTGTTAAAAATACGATCATACTCGCGACCATTACCGGACCGGTCAGCTACATTGCCTGCTTCATACTGGCATGGCTCATAAACGAGCTGTCTCCCAAAATGCGCGCGTTCGTAACGCTCGTCTTTTATGCACCATCCTTGTCAGGCAGCGCCTTTATCGTATGGAAGCTGCTCTTTTCAGACGACTCGTACGGCTATATCAACGCGTTTCTATTGGAGAACCGTTTCATATCGGATCCCATCTTGTGGTCGACAAGAACAGATTTAATATTGCCGATTCTGATTCTCGTCCAGTTGTGGCTCAGCTTAGGAACGAGCTTTCTCGCATTCATCGCCGGTCTGCAAGGCATGGATAAGACACTGTATGAAGCGGGAGCAGTTGACGGTATTCGCAATCGCTGGCAGGAATTGTGGTATATTACGCTGCCATCCATGAGACCGCAGCTTATGTTCGGAGCGGTCATTCAGATTACAGCTTCCTTTGCTATTTCGGAAGTATCTAAACAAATCGCGGGCTTCCCGAGCATTCAGTATGCCGGCCATACGATTGTAACGCATCTAGATGATTACGGTGGCATTCGTTTTGAGATGGGCTATGCATCAGCAATCGCTACTGTACTGTTTGTGATTATGCTCAGCTCGAACCTGATCGTCCAAAAATTGCTGCGGAAAGTCGGTGAATGACGATGAACATACTTCGATTTCACCGTAAGCGCCTTAACCGTTCTATGCCTGTAGATTTTTTGTTGTTCCTGCTTCTTTCTGCAGTTGGAGTGTTTATGGCGCTGCCGCTAGTCTTTGTGATTAACAACGCGTTTAAGCCGATCGATGAGATCTTTATATTCCCACCGAAGTTCTTCGTTCGTTATCCGACTTTGAAAAATTTCGAGGATCTCTATCATCTGCTGGCAGCGTTCTGGGTCCCGTATACACGATATATCTTCAATACCGTATTTATCGCTGTCGTTGGAACAGCAGGGCATGTCATTCTCGCTTCGCTTGCCGCTTATCCGCTTGCGAAGAAGCAAATTCCAGGCAAGAAGGTACTCTTTACGTGCGTTGTACTATCGCTCATGTTCTCTGCGAACGTTACTGCGATTCCGAACTACATGACGATGTCTTGGCTCGGACTTCTGGATAGCTATTGGGCTGTCATTATCCCGGCCTTCGGTTCCTCGCTCGGACTATTTCTCATGAAGCAGTTTATGGAACAAATGGTTCCAGACAGTGTGCTTGAGGCGGCGAGAATCGACGGATGCAGCGAAGTGAAAATCTACTGGAAGATCGTGATGCCGATGGTCAAGCCGGCTTGGCTGACGCTCATCATCTTCTCCTTTCAGGGGCTGTGGGGAAGCGGAGGTTCAGGCAAGGTGTACATCTACAGTGAACAATTGAAGACGATTGACTATGCGCTAGGTCAGATATTGTCAGGGGGGATCGTCAGAACGGGACCTTCTATGGCGGCGACACTGCTTATGATTTCAGTGCCGATTGTCCTCTTCCTCATTACACAGAGCAATGTCATTCAGACGATGACTACCTCTGGGATGAAGGATTGAAAGGTGGGACGACTCAATGAAACGGTTATGGAAATTGGTCTTTACTATGCTCATCCTTACGTTGCCGTTCGGTTCTGTGGTCTCGTCCGCTCCCTACTACGGCTATCAGTATACGAGCTATGGAGAAGTAGCTCCGGCTCCTCTGCCGTATCTGCCAGATACCGTTATTTACGGTAAGGATACAGGTGCCGGAGAGTTTAAAAGTCCAGAGGATCTGTTTGTAGGGCCGGATGGAGCAGTTTATGTCGCGGATACAGGCAACAACCGCATCGTGGTCTTAGATGAGCAATGGAAGCAAACTCGCATTATCGATTCCTTTATGAATAATGGCAGCAAGGAAACATTCAACCAGCCGCGCGGTGTGTTCGTGAATGGACTGAACCATATTTATGTGGCGGATACGAGCAATAACAGGGTCGTTATTCTGGATGAACAGGGCAAGCTGATCCGTATCGTGAATGCACCGGAAGCTGATGTGGTAAGGGAAGATTTTAAATTCGTACCCACCAAGCTGACTTCCGATCGAGCAGGCCGATTATTCGTTATTAGCCAGGGTGTATATGACGGGATCGTGGAATACGATGCCAACGGCGTCTTCACTGGCTTTACTGGAAGAAATGATGTCAAATTCGATGCGTCCGATCTGCTCTGGAAGCGGTTTGCGACCGACGCGCAGCGCGAACAGATGGCACTGTTCATTCCGATTGAATTCAACAACTTAGACATTGACAAGGATGGCTTCATCTATGCAACGACGTCGGAGAATAGCATAAAGACCAAGATGGTAAAGCGTTTGAATCCATCCGGTATCGATGTGCTGCGAGAAGACAGACACTTCCCGGTTATCGGTGATTACCGCAATACGAAGGCAGGCAGCATTCAGGGAAGCTCTGCTTTTGTGTCCATTTCCGTATATGAAAATGGGATATATGCAGCGCTTGACTCCAAACGAGGCAGGGTGTTTGTATATGACGATGACGGTAATCCGCTGTTCCAATTCGGTCAGATCGGGGATAAGATAGGTAACTTTCGCGCCCCTGTGGTGGTGGAATGGGCCGGCAAAAATGTACTGGTTCTCGACCAGGCGCTGAATCGAATTACGGTATTCACACCTACTCGGTACGGCAGCCTGCTGTTGGATGCCTCTTCAGCTTATCAAGAGGGCCGCGAGAAAGATGCGGCGCAGCTATGGACGGAAGTATCTAAGCTGAACAATAACCTGGAGCTGGCGCATGTCGGCATCGGTAAGGCGCAGTTGGAAGCCGGCGATAGCAAAGAGGCTATCGAGAGCTTTAAAACAGGGATGTCCTTCCCTTATTATTCCCGTGCTTTCGGCATGTATCGCAAGGAATTTATGTGGGAGAACTTCGCCTTCATCGCTATAGGTGTCGTGCTGTTTATCGCGGCTGCTCTATTCGCGAGGAAGCGGCTGCCGCGTTTGACGGCTGAAGACGGAGGTCCGATCAGACTGGCATTCCGCACATGCATAAGGCCGTTCTCCATGTTCTGGGATCTCAAGTATGAGAAGAAAGGCAGAGGATGGGTGGCGCTCGGCATTGTGGCCGGTTTAGCCTTCATGAATGTGATGCGAGCCTTCTATTCCGGTTTTCTTATATACGGTGACTCCGACCAATATATGAACAGCTTGCAGGAAGCCGCTTTTATCATCATCCCATTCCTCGTTTGGTGTATCGCCAACTGGTCCTTAACGACGTTAATGGATGGTGAAGGCACATTTAAGGATATCGTGATCGCTACTGGCTACTCGATGATGCCGCTGCTCGTGGTATCCGTGATTCAACTGGTGTTCAGTTGGTTCCTTACAGAGGAAGAGATAGCCTTCTATTTAATGTTTGAATCGATCGCCATGCTATGGTTTATCGGCTTGCTGTTTGTCGGTACGATGACAGCGCACCAATATACACCGCTCAAAACAGTCATCACGATGCTGCTTACGATTGTCGTGATTGGAATTATCATCTTCTTGGCGTTATTGTTCTTCAGCTTGGTACAGCAGTTGGTCATATTCGCGACAACAGTCTATAGGGAATTGTCATTACGTTAACGAGGTGGAGCCATGAACAAACGAATAATCCTCATAGTTGCCGCGGTATCGGCATGTCTCCTGCTTCTGGTCATATGGCTGCTGTTCGAACGGAATGACGACAGCTATCAACAGGCCATGGCGGCTGCTGAACAGCGAATGTCCGCAGACCTTGCCTCGGTGAGCGCCATGTCGGATGCGGCAAAGGCTGATTGGAAGCCCGATCCTAAAGCTGCACCAGCAGGCTTTACGAAGGAAGCTGAGACAAAGCAGTTAATTTTGTATATGAACCGGGAGACGACAGAGATTGCCGTCAAGTATAAGGATAGCGGCAAAATATGGCGCTCTAACCCGGAGGGGCGTGAGAATGATCCGATTGCCTCGGGAGCCAATAAGAAACAGCTGTCTGCACTCTTGAGCGTCACCACTACGACGAAGAATGGTCAGCCTGTAGAGCTAAACAGCTTCTCGGACAGTGTCGAGGCAGGTCAAGTGAAGCTGGAAAGTATCCAAGACGGTGTGAAGGCGACCTACACCATCGGAATAATGGGGCGCGGCTTGGATTCAATCCCCATGGTGATTAGCAAGAGTCGGATGGAGGAGAAGATTCTTAACAAGCTGACAGATACGAAGAAGCAATCAGAGATCAAGAAGCGTTTCAAGTACGATGAAGCAACAGAAACGTACACGCGCAGAGAAATAAGTTCGGTTGCGATCAATTCGGTATTAGCGATTCTAGACGAGGCCGGATATACCGAGGAAGACCTTGCTTATGATTTAGCTGAGAACGGTGTTGAAGGAGGGAGCTCGAAAGAGTTTGCACAGTATGAGATTCCGGTTGAATTCAAGCTCGTCGGCGATCGTCTGAACGTTCGGATCAACAGCGCCGACATTAAACAGCTTGGCTCATTGCCGATTCAAACGATAACGGTGATGGAAATGTTCGGGGCAGCGGACAGCAAACAGTCGGGATATATGTTTGTGCCGGATGGATCAGGAGCGCTCATTCACAATAACAACGGCAAGACCGCTTCTCCGGCTTATATCGCGCCTGTATATGGTGTTGATCAAGCCATTATGCCAACGGAACAGCTGAATGTGCTGGAACCGATACGGTTGCCGGTATATGGCATGAAGCAAGGAGACGATGCTTGGCTTGCGATCATTGAGAAGGGGGATGCGATTGCGACTATCAAGGCGGATGTAAGTGGCCGACTCCACGATTACAATATCGTGGCTCCGCGCTTTACGTTGAAGAGCCAAGACAACCTGGTTATTACCGGCGCGGGTAAATCAACCTCCAACGTTGTTAGTCAGACGCACCCATATCAGGGGGACATAATAGTCAGCTATGGTTTCCTTCATGGCGAGAAAGCGAATTATGCTGGGATGGCCGAGATGTACCGCAATTATCTGGTTGATCGCCATGGCTTGACTCCATTGGAGCCGCAGCCGAACACACCTTTCACACTGGAATTGGTTGGCGGAACAGAGACAGACAGAACATTTCTCGGTGTTCCTTATGACGCGGTGGAAGCTCTGACAACATATGATCAAGCGTTGGATATTATCACTCAGCTGCAGGATAAGCAGATCGATGCGATTAAGCTTCGATACAGCGGCTGGTTCAACGGAGGGCTCTTTCACTCCGCTCCAGGTAAGGTAGACTATGATGGGGCCGTAGGCAGTGCAAAGGAATTCAACCGCTTCGTACAGGAAGCGTCTAAGCGCAATGTCAGTGTGTATCCTGATGCGGCGTTTAATCGGATCTATAAGGAGGGAGCTGGTTTCAGCACATCCAAGGATACGATCAAGTACATGTCGCAGCTGCCGGCTTCTGTTTATGAGGTCGATATGCCAACCTTTTTGCATGTGAAAGATATGTTCTCTTATTACCCGCTTGCGGAGCATCGGCTTCCAGATCTGATGGAATCATTCACGAAGCAGATGAGCAAGACTGCTGTCACAGGATTGTCCTTCCGCGATCTGGGTGAAGACCTGAACTCAAACTTTGATGACAGCAGACCCGCGACACGTCAACATAACGCTGCAATCGTAGAAATGGAGCTGGAGAAAGCGAAGCAGTCGTTTCCAGACCTGATGGTTAGCGGAGGGAATGCGTACACGCTTCCGTATGTGAAGACGGTTGTCAACGCGCCTAGCGGCAGCAACGGCATCAACATCACAGATGAATCTGTTCCTTTCTATCAACTGGTTCTGCATGGCTACATGGATATCTCCACCGTACCATTTAATGAAGCGTTGGATCAGTCGAGTCGGATGAATGTATTGAAGGCGATTGAAACCGGCAGCAACGTGTATTATCGCTGGATATATGAGAAGGGTACAGATCTGACAAAGACGACCGCCAATATGCTGTATGCGAATCATTATCAAAATTGGATCGATGAAGCGGTTCAAGCCTATCAAGAAGTCAACGAGGCCTTAAAAGGGGTGCGGCACATGACGATAACCGGACATTCAGAACTGTCGGATCGTGTGTATTGTACTACCTATGAGGACGGCATTAAAATTTACGTGAATTATAACGAATGGCCTGTTTCCGTCGATGGCATATCGATAGATGGACTGGGCTATAAGGTAGG
>Ga0102589_1004770_pt1 | contig 12432 bp, 9 predicted proteins | sample AraplaMF_Col_mLB_FD_76858 | JGI IMG/M metagenome (GOLD analysis project Ga0102589, IMG submission 76858) | Arabidopsis root microbial communities from the University of North Carolina, USA - plate scrape MF_Col_mLB | ecosystem: Host-associated > Plants > Roots > Endosphere | place: USA... | reverse complement strand
GTGTTGGTGGCGGCAGTAATGCAATCGGCGCTTTCGCCCATTATATTGAGGAGCGATCTGTACGTCTAATCGGTGTTGAGCCGGATCAAGCGCCATCCTTAACTAAGGGAGTTCCTGGTGTACTGCACGGCTTCAAATGTCTTGTTCTCTTGGACGAGGAAGGTAATCCTGCTCCAACCTACTCCATCGCAGCAGGCTTGGATTACCCGGGTATCGGACCGGAGCACAGCCACTTGAAAGAGTCCGGCCGCGCGGAATATGTGACGGTAACGAATGAAGAAGTGCTTGAAGCCTTCCAAGTGCTGTCGAAGACAGAAGGCATTATTCCTGCACTTGAGAGCGCACACGCGATTGCTCATACCTTGAAGCTCGCTCCAATGCTTGGAGAAGAGCAGATCATCATCGTCAACATCTCCGGTCGTGGGGATAAGGACGTCGAGCAAGTATTCCAGATGCTGAATAAATAAAAATAAGGTAAGACACCTATCCTGGAACAAACAGCCATAGTCCGTTCGCTACGGCTATGGCTGTTTATTGCTTTATTTGTCCTTGCGGGCAAGATCCAGCTTCGCTTGCGCCTGCTGCTCCAGATCCGCAATCGCCTGTTCCAATGTCATCTTATCTCCGGCCACCGCATGCAGCGCTTCATTCAGCAGCGGCTCATACACCTGATAGAAGCTGTCTGGAATGTTCTTCTTCCACTGCTCGTTCGTATGATGCTTCGATGGCTTCAGCATATAAATGGATTCAGCGCCTCTTTCCAAGCTTCTTGGGATATATCCCGTCCGCGCTGGTAAATCACTTCTTCCTGAACGGGATATGATCTTCGCAATCCCTGTGCCGTTCATGAACTTGACGAGCTCCCAAGCATCATGTTTATTTGCCGAATCGGCGGCAATGGCGAATATTTGCGTGGCAGAGATTCTGTCGGACTCATCTGCGTGCGCCGGATTGATAGGGACGGTTACCATGCCCCAATTTATCTTGGAAGAAGACCCGCCAATGTGTGCTGCAAAGGACGAATCATTGAGAATCATCGGGGATTCCCCATTAACGAATTTGTTCATGGCTAAAATATAACGCGATCCCGGATCGCCGCTCTGCTCCGGCGAACGAACGGATACCGCCTTTTTCCGGATCGCATCAACCGTTAACTGAAATGCTTGCTTCCAGCCTTCGGACTGCAGCAGCACCTTCTTGCCTTCCGTATCGAACAGCTGCAAATCCATCGTATCCGCGACTTCCCGCAATACATCAGAAGCTTGATTATTGATCAATCCATAGGAAGCATCTTCATCCGTCCTGCCGTTATGAAATCTTGCAGACAATTCAAAAAGATCCTTCCACTGCATTTTGTTCACCGGCAGATCAATACGTTTCTCCTGGAACATATCCGCATTGTAGTATAAATACCGAGCCCAGATCGTGGGAGCAAGCCCAAGTAGAGAACCGTTACCCTTCTCGCGCAGCATGTCGATCAAACCGGGCGCAAAACCGTCCAAGTCAAATTGATCCTGTTTGATCACCGATTCCAAATCATACAGCTTGCCCATGCTGGATAAATGCTCGTACTCATCCAGATTGAGAACAAGGACGTCCGGCTTCTGCTGCTCCATCATGCGCTGCAGCTTTTCCTGTGGGCTTACTTTGTCCGATGCGTCTTCTCCTTCATTCCCCGACTTGATGATCTCGATTTCAATGTCCGGGTACTGACTGGTAAATAACTGGCCGTACTTGTTATGGAAGTCCTCCACATAGGGATAATACACCTTCAGCTTCCCGTTGCCTTCACCGCCAAGCCCATCTGGTACGGACTTACTCCCGAAGCATCCGCTTATGACCAGGACGATGCTGAGCAGAATCAGTACAGCCGCCTTTCGTTTTCCGGTTCGCCTCATTTCTCCACTTCACTTCTCCTTTACACGCCTATTCAACGATCTCTTTTATTTCACTTTGTCTTGGCGCACCTTCTGAAGCGCTGCCTGCGCCTTCTGCTGTAGTTCTGTCAAGGCCTCATCCACGGTTTTCTCTTTGTCAATGATGGCCTTCAATGCTTCCTCCTGCAAAGGAGCATATGCACTGTAGAATTCATTAGGAACCCGCTTTATCGCCGACTCGTATTTCATATTTTTTATTTGCAAGGCATAGAAAGCTTCTGTACTCTTGCCCTGAATCGACTTGACGAATCCGGTTCGCGTCGGCAGCTTATAGTAGATGGCAGAGCTTGCCTTCGCCATCTCCGGTCCGTTGACGTACTTTACAAATTCCCAGGCGGCCCGCTTATTGCTCGAATGCTCGTTAATGGCAAAATACTCATAGAGCCTTGCACTAGTCGTTTCATTTGGGTGGGAGGGATCAATAGGGACAGGAACCATGCCCCAATCCATCTTGCTTGCCTTCTTGTTCTGCGGATCGCTAAACTCGCTAATAAAGCCTGAGCTGCCGAAGGTCATGGCCGCGTTGCCTTGCAGGAAGAGATTGTTGGACGAAGGAAGAAACATCGCATCCGATTTCTGAACCTGCAGTGCGCGGGTACGTATTGCATCCGTCACCATCTGATAGGCCTGCTTCCAACTCTCGGATTCGAGCAGAATATGCTCCCCCTTGGCATCGAATTCCTGCAGGCCCCATGTGTCCGCTATTCGTTTCAGCATCCCAACCGCGTTCTCATAGCCAGCATATAGCCCCGGCATTCCCGCATCTTCGAAGCGCGCAGCCAGATCAAACAGTTCTTTCCAGGTCATGCCGCCTTTGGGCAGATCTATCGCATTCGCTTTGAATAAATCGGCATTATAGTAGAGTACATCCGTATAGAAAAACGGCGGCAGGCCAAATAGCGCGCCTCCTCCCTGCTCTCTCACCATATCGATCAAGCCTGGCATGAACCCTTCCAGATCGAATTGCTCCTGCTTGATGATCGAATCTAGATTATATAATTTGCCGTCCAATGCGTACTCTTCATAGCTTGGAGCTGATAGAGTCAACACATCTGGCTGCTGTTCATCGATCAGCTTCGTTAATAGCGTCCCATAATCAACACCTTTTTGGATTTGCATCTGCTGGTATAATCCATTGGTCTCGACCACTTCGATGTCGATATTCGGAAATTTGAGCGTAAATACATTTCCGTAGTCTCGAAAGAAATCGCCCTCATTAGAGTAAAGCACCTTTAATTTGCCGCGGCCATCCTTACCAAGCTCCTCCAGCACAGGCTTCGATCCGAAGCATCCGCTCACCAGAGCCATAATGCTTACCAGAATCGTGCCTTGCTTCAACCACGAACCCCATCGCATCTCGCCTATCATTCTCCTTTGCTTCCGTATCCAAAGCCGCAGGCAACCCTAACCTGCAGCTTCTGTCGGCCTTATTCCCTATCATTTCTTGATCATCGTTTTCGCGAGCTCGATCAGCTCTTCCTTCGCCAATGGATTACCGGGATTCGTGGCAATGGTGAATCTTACCCCTTTCTCCGTCCATGACACCGAATTTCTAACGAATTGAGGATACTTCTTCTTTGTTTCTGCATCATATTCGTCAGCAGATTTGTACTCGAACCCTTTGTCTTTAGCATTCTTATCTGTCTCTAGCGTGTAGAGTTCCATGAACAACTTATCATTTCCTTTGGCGTACTCCAGCTTGATCTCTCCCACCTCTGGCGCTTCTACCTTTTTGGAATACACCACTTTGCCTTTAGCTTCTGCCTTCACTTGTGCCTCCAATATCTTACGACCGATTGAATTCTGGATTTCTCCTTTGACAAAGGTATATCCCTCCGGCATGCCCTCTGGCTCCTGTATGATAGGCCCTTTTAATGTAGAACTATATTTTTCGTAGTCTTCATATTTGGTGAATGTCGGGAAATTTGTATAGTATAGAAACTCACTTCCGCCATTCAGCTTCTTATCGCTGACATACACGAGATAAATATCCCCAGGATTTTTTTTGATCTGTACTATCCTTGCCTTCTCCGCTTCGATCATTTTCTTTTTCTCTGTATCAGTCGGAGCTTTGGCTGCTGCCGTCTTGAGCGTAATGCTGTTGAATGATTGCGACGATGCTGCCTGTACAGCAGCACTCATGGAACCTAGCAGCAGAATGCTGCAAAGTGTAGCGATTGTTACTTTCTTTGTGTTTTTCATGGGTAATGCTCCTCTCTAATTCAAACGATATTGGATGTTAGTCAGGCCACACTATAGTGTTTTGGGATCCCTTAGGCGCAAGCCTCTATCCTAATTAACACAACCGCCCTCATTTAGGTTCACTAATTTGGAAGGAATGAAAAAAATGCTGCCTCACGTCATATCATGACGTGGACAGCATCGTTCATCCTATTGCAGTTTAATTTTCAAATTCCGATCCCAATGTCGAATATCGAAACTAAACAAGCAAAGCTCCGTTTCGGTTCCCTTAAATCCGCGATAGATGTTCATGAATTTGTTGGAGTTCCTCCAATCTACCCAGTTATTCTCCCATTGGTAAAATAGGACTTTCCCGTATATCCTCTCATTCCCCTGTTTTATGTATGTCTGAGAAGCGCCGCTGTACTCTAGATTCTCGCTCTCGTTCTCGACATACAGGTCACCGTCTTTCATATAGTAGGTCACTTTTACCGGATAACCCTCTACGTTCACAATCGTTTCTTTCTTTTGCTCTGTAATGTGAGTCAACTTGATCGGCTTGTTGTAGTCTCTTATCTCCTCAAACTCATGTTCCAGAAGCAATTCTATCGGCACGTCTACGGTCAGCCGCAAATCAAGGGGTGTCGAGAATGTATACACTTTCCTGTAAGCACCTAACGGAGAATTGGCATAATCCCATGTTTCTTCTCCTTCCAGCTTATGACCGTTCACCAGCAACGAAACCGAGTTGTACGGAAGTCCGCTAAATCCGTTCTTATTATCCACTTCTAATTTCATGGCTGTCGGTCTGATGATCAGCTTGCGGAGGATCGATCCCCCTTGTGCCGAGCGGATCGGAATGTTCATTTCCCGGGTCACTGATGCCTGCAGCGCCTTCTCCTTGTTCAAGGTGAACATGCCGATATCCCATTCTCCCTCAATATAGCTTCCCTTCACGCCATACACAAATTCGAATGAGTTGCTGCCCTGCAGTAGTTCACCCAGGTTATAGCCTTCTTGCGCGCCCCATTCCGGATGCCCTTCAATCTCAATATATTCAGTCATCTTATAGCCCGTTCGATCTACCTTCTTCCCACCCTTTTTTACTACGATTTGAGGGCCAACGATGTTAAAATTCGAATCATTCGTATACGACACGGAGTATTTGAGCAGTACTTGCTCTTTCCTGCCTTTCACGAACTGCACCTTCAATTCCTTGATCCCGCCGCCGTGAATCGGAAAGGTCTGTACTTCTGTCTTGCTCGGATCCAGAGCAATCGGAACGTGAACGTAGTCATATGCCTGCAGCCCGCGCACAGACAATTGCATATCCGTCTCATTGCCGGGCACCGTCCAAGGCGTTTCGAAAAAGCCGTTGTAGGTCTGGGTTTCTTCATCCCATGCATGCGAATAGTAGCCTTTTCCCCAGTGCATTTGCATCTTCTGCACATCATCCAGGTGTGCAATGAAGTTTCCTTTACTGTCTTTGAAATCGAATTGATCGAATATCCACTTTCGTTCCTGCCTATCCCCTGTATTCAGGCTGTATAACAGCGTGGTACCATTATCGTCGGATACCGCCGTATCAATGGCGAATGTGACGCTGCTATTCGTAACCTTCTTATTTATCGGCTGCCCGAATCCATGTTGGATCGCTGATTCCACACCTTGATGATTATTAAAATCCCACTTCTCGGTAATATAGGCGAGCACCGGAGTAGCCAACAACACAAACACAGCCACTGACAACACGGCCAACCGGCGTCCGTGGAACAACGGCCTCATCTGTAACGAAGCGGCAGAGATCCTTCGATCGCCCTGCTCGTTCCTAGCCGCCTCGATCCACATCCACATCGCCTCGAAGTCCGGGTAGGAATGGTTGCCTTCATCGCCCAACTGCTGGAAAAGTTTTGTTATTCCGTTTATTCTTTTTTCCAGATCCCCCACCTTCCTTTCCTCCCAAGTTCTTCTGATTTAAATGCTCTTCTGGCCCCTTCAAGTCGTCGTCCAGCGGAGACAAGAACCTCGAGCAAGTATTCCATATGCTGAATAAACAAGATTAAGATATCTAACCTAAGCAAACAAACAGCCATAGCCGGGGGGAAACGACTATGGCTGTTTCTGTTTTATTTGTCTTTGCGGGCAAAATTCCAGCTTCACTTGCGCCTTCTTCACTGCTCGTCCGTATAATGCTTTGCCGGATTCAGCATAGTATCATTTTTTAATCATCGTTTTCGCAAGCTCCATTAAATCTTCCTCCGTCAATGGATTCTCGGGATTCACAGAGAGGAAAAATATCTTTCCGTTCTCCGACCAGGTAACTTGATTTCGATCCGTATGCTGGCTATCTGCGGCGGATTCGTATGTGTATCCTTTAGCTTCCTTTTCTTCGGTATGAACCGTTTGCATTTGGAGAATGATATTATCTTTTCCTTTTTTGTACTCCAGTTTGATCTCTCCCGCTTCCGTCCATTCCATCTTTTTGGAATATACTACTTTGCCTTTGGCTTCAGCCTTCACTTGTGCCTCGAATTTTTTGCTGAACGGACTTTGGATTACTCCTTTAACAAAGGTATATCCTTCTGGCATCCCTTCTGGCTCCTGCACGATTGCTCCCTTCAATTTAGAAGTCCATTTCTCGTAGTCTTCGTATTTCTGAAATGTTGGGAATTCCACATAGTATAAAAACTCACTATCGCCATTCAGCTTCTTATCGCTGACATACACGAGATAAACATCACCAGGATTTTTTTTGAGCTTTACTATCCTTGCCTTCTCCGCTTCGATCATTTGCTTTTTCTCTGCATCAGTCGGAGCCTTGGCTGCCGCCGTTTTGAGCGTAATGCTATTGCTTGATTGCGATGATGCTGCCTGTACAGCAGCGCTCATGGAACCTAGCAGCAGAATGCTGCAAAGGGTAGCGATTGTTACTTTCTTTGTGTTTTTCATGGGTAATGCTCCTCTCCAGAACTATTTTTTAATCATCGTTTTCGCAAGCTTGATCATCTCTTCCTTCGTCAAAGGATTCTCGGGATTTGTGGAAATCGTGCAGCTTACTCCTTTTTCTGTCCATGACAGTGAATTATTGATGTCTGGAAGGATTTCATTCTTTGGCTGTTTAGCATTTTCTTTGGCCTTCTCGTCAGCGGACTCATACTGGAATCCTTCTTTAGCTTTCTTTTCCACTCCGTTTTCTATCTTTCTCAGACTCAGCACCAATTTGTTTTTGCCATTGGCATATTCCAGCCTGATCATTCCCGCTTCATCCCATTCTATCTTTTTGGAATACACCACTTTGCCTTTGGCTTCAGCCTTCACTTGCGCATTGAACTGTGTATACGGATTTTGGATTACTCCATTTACGAATTTATATCCTTCTGGCATCCCTTCTGGCTCCTGAATAACTGCTCCCTTCAATTTAGCTGTCCAGTTCTTGTAGTCTTCATATTTTGTGAATTTGGGGAACTCCGAAGAATATAAAAACTCACTTCCGCCATTCAGTTTTTTATCACTGACATATAGAACATAGAAATCCCCCGGATTTTTTTTGATTTGAAATATCTTTTTCTTCTCCGCTTCGAACATTTTCTTTTTTTCTGCATCAGTCGGCGCTTTGGCTGCTGCCGTCTTGAGCGTGATACCGTTGAATGATTGCGACGATGCTGCCTGTACAGCAGCGCTCATGGAACCTAGCAGCAGAATGCTGCAAAGTGTAGCGATTGTTACTTTCATCTTATTTTTCATAGGTTATTCTCCCCTCTTATTCAAGCGATATTGGTTGTTATTCAGGCCGCACGATAGCGTTTTATGGGATCCCCTAAGCGCAAGCCTCTATGCTAATTAACACAGCCGCTCTCATTTAGGTTCACTAATTTGGAAGGAATGCAAAAAAATGCTGCCCTCACGTCATATCCTGACGAGGACAGCATCGTTCATCCTATTGCAGCTTTATTTTCATATTCCGATCCCAATGTCGAATGAAGAACTCGAAAAAGTAAATCTCTGTTTCATGTCCCTTAAATCCGCGATAGACGTTTACGTACTTGTTGGATTTCTCCCAATCGAGCCAGTTCTCCTCCCATTTGAAAAACAGGGCTTCCCCGAATTTTCGCTCGTCTCCCTGTTTCATATACGTCTGAGAAACGCCGCTGAACTTTAGATCCTCGCTCTCGTTCTCGACATACAGGTCACCGTTTTTGGTATAGTAGGTTACTTTGACCGGATAACCCTCTACGTTCACAAGCGTTTCTTTCTTTTCATCTGAAATAGCTGTCAACTTGATTGGCTTCTTATAGTCCTTTATCTTCTCGATCTCACGTTCCAACAACAATTCTACCGGCGTGTCCGCGGTCAAACGTAAGTCGGGCCTTGCCGGAAACGTGAAGGCTTGCCGATATCCATAGAGCGAAGTATTGGCATATTCCAGTATCATCTCCCAGCCTTCAAGCTTACGTCCGTTCACGAGCAACGAAACTTCTCGGTATGGAATGTACTCGAATACTTTCTTATTCTCTACCTCCAATTTTATCGCTGTCGGTCTGATAATCAGCTTGCGGAGGATCGAATCTCCTTGCGACGTGTGGAGCGGAATATTTAATTCCCGGGTCACTGATGCCTGCAGCGCCTTCTCCTTGTTCAAGGTGAACATGTCGATATCCCATTCTCCCTCGATATGGCTTCCCTTCACGCCATACACAAATTCGAATGAATTGCCGCCCTGAAGCAGTTCGTCCGAGCTATAGCCTTCTTGTACACCCCATTCTAGATGCCCCTCAATCTGGATCATTCTATTCGCCCTATCACCTGATCGAATTACCATTCCCCCTTCCTTTTTCACCACAATTTGAGGGCCAACGATGTTGAAATTCGAATCATCCGTGTAAGAAACAGAATATTTGAGGAGTGCTTGCCCTTGTCCGTCTTTCACGAACTGTACCTTCAATTCCTCAATCCCACCATCATGAATCGGAAAAGTCTGCACCTCTGCCTTGCGCGGATCCAAATCGATTGGTACACGAACGTAGTCGAACGCCTGCAGCCCGCGCGCTGACAATTGCACATTCGCTTCCTTGCCGGGAACCGTCCAGGACGTATCGAAGAAGCCGTTGTAGGTTCGGCTTTCTTCATTCCAATTATGCCAATAGAGGCCATTATCCCATTTCATCTTCATCATCTGTACAAGATCCATACGCGCTATGGAATTTCCTTTATCGTCTTTGAATTCAAATTGGTCGAACATCCATTTGCGCTCCTGCTTATCCCCTGTATTCAAGCTGTATAACAGCGTGGTTCCATTATCGTCGGACACCGCTGTATCGATAGTGAATGTGACGCCGCTATTCGTAATCTTCTTATTGATCGGCTGCCCGTATCCCTGTTGGATCGCTGATTCCACACCTTTAAGATTTTTAAAATCCCACTTCCCGGTAATATAAGCGAGCACTGGAGTAGCCAATAGCACAAACACAGCCACTGACAGCACAGCCAACCTGCGCCCGCGGAATACCGGTTTCGTCTGTAACGGGGCCGCATAAGTTCCTTGTTCGTCCTGCTCATTTCTGGTCGCCTCGATCCGTATCCACATCGCCTCGAAGTCCGGGTAGGAATGGCTGCCATCATCGCCCAGCTGCTGAGAAAGATTCGTTACTTCGTTTGTTTTTTTCTCCAAGTTCCTCACCTTCCTTTCTTCCCAAGCTGCTGTTCCGCTTGGGTGATTTCTCATCCGGCAGCTTCAAGTCGTCGTCCAGTTCGTCCAATATGACCCTCATCATCTTCAATCCCCGGTTCAACCGAGATTTCACGGTTCCCACCGGAATATCCAGAATCTCCGCGATGTCGGCAAGCGGCAGATCGTTCGTATACCTCAGGGTGATGACGATGCGGATTTTGTCAGGCAGCTTCGCGAGGCGCCGCTTCCACTCGTCCTCCGATTCCTTTTGTTCGACTACAGTTAGGACTGAAGGCTCCACCTGCTCCCGTTGGAACAAGAGCAGCATCTTCTCCTTCATCCATCTCGACTTACTCCTGCGCAAGTGATTCAGGCAATGATTGACCGTAATTCGCATGAGCCACGTCTTGAGAAACTCCACCTGCTCCCATCCCGACGTGAGCGCCTTCATAAACACCTCCTGGCAGACGTCTTCCGCATCCGAGGCATTGCGCAGCATATAGTAGCAGGTCCTGTATACATCTCTGTTGTATCGTTCGAAAAATTCCCTGTCCGTCAACAGGTTCTCCACCTTTCCTACACATCGCTAGTTGCTGCTCCCCTTGAACATGCACTACTAGATTAACAACTATCTTCTATAAAAGGTTCATTTATTGGATAAATGGGGTAAAAAATTTAGTACCTAATGAAACCTCGGTACATTGCCGATATAAGAAGGGAGTATGTCTGAGGAGGGTATAAACTTTGCCGCGAATCGTCAGGCAGCTGAATCGATGGCTGCTGTTTCTTATATTGCTAGCTTTATGTGCATTTCCCTTTCAAAATTTTATTCTCTCTAAGCTCAAGGAAGGTTCCCTATCCTTCTCCTTCGGGCCGCCTTCGGATGACATTGTTCTGTTGCTGTACAGCAACACTGCAAGGGTAGGCCGCTATCTGGTGCCGCTTGCAGAGTCCGAGCCGAAGGCTGCTCCTTATCAAGAGAAGGGAGAGACACTTGTACCTGCCCGCTTCTTGGCGGACAAGCTTGACGCAGAGCTGGCTGTCGATAAGAGTGGCCGAACTCTTACGTTATCAAGAGACGACGCGAAGATTACGTATTCGCTCGAGGCAGGCAAGGTTAGTATCGCGACCCCATCCGGCAGCAAATCCGCAGTCTCTGTCAACACATTGCCCGTCCAGAAGGACGGAGTTACCTACGTCCCGCTTCGACCGGCTAGTAAAGCGTTTGGTCGGCATATTTACAGCAGCGACGGCGTTATCGCGCTGACCACGACACCGAAGGCGCCTAAACAAGAGAAGTGGAACGAGTGGAGAGAGGAATTGTCCTCCTATCTAGCCTACGATGCCTTCGGCTCGTATGCGGTCAAGATGGGAACAAGCTATACCGCACTGTTCCACCGCTGGGAAGACGCCGTTAACTACGCGAAGCAGGTTCCTGGACGCAGAGTCACCTACCGCGGTCAGCATGTGATGTGGGATCCGAAGAAGCCTGCGCCGAAGTCGATCCGCTTGAATGGAGCACCGCTTATTTTGCAGCTCCCTGAGCTGCCGCGCGGCTGTGAAGTGACTGCGCTTGCTATGCTCTTGCAATCCGCAGGTCAGAAGGTAGACAAGATGGAGCTTGCGAAGAATATCCGTAAAGATACAACGCCTTATGAGAAGAAGAATGGCGGCATTTATTTCGGCAATCCGCATCGCGGATTCGTCGGTGATATGTACACGTTCGCCAATCCTGGTCTCGGGGTGTATCATGAGCCGATAGCAGAGGTCGCGGAGAAGTATTTACCGGGACGAATCATTGATATGACCGGTACTTCCTTTGATCATCTGTTATGGACGGTTGGACAAGGAACGCCAGTATGGGTAATCCATACGACACTGTACGATTCTGTTCCCGCTAACGCTTGGGTCACTTGGAATACTGCTGATGGGCCAATCCAAGTGACCTACTATGAGCACTCCTTGCTCGTGATCGGCTATGACGAGCAATATGTATACGTGCATGATCCGCTTGGTCGCCGCGATCGTATCACGCGCGCCGCCTTCAAGCGCGGATGGGAGCAAATGGGCAGCCAAGCTATCACCTATACGAAGGCTACCCCAACTGCACAAGCAACCTAGGCGCACCGGCAACACAAAAGGAACTGTCCTCACTGCATCCAGTTATGCAGAGAATCAGTTCCTTTTTTTTCTGGCCGCATTCAAACTTTGCCCCAATGATTCTTAGATAAAAGATAAACTATCCCTAATCATAGTTGCGCAAAATGAGGTAGAGAATAATCCCTACTGGACCAAGCAGGAAGACAACAAGCGCCCATAAACAACCAATATGCTTCCCCTTGCGCGCTGATGCCTCGCCCCATATCCAGAACAGGCACACCCAGCTTAACACCCATATCAGAAAGCCAATCAACCGCATCCCCCCGCTCCAACTAAGAAACCTGGCCGTAATAGCTCATGTCGGCTGTACCTAAACACCACCTTTTTGATATGTACGCAGGGAGCTCTACAATTAGGATTTCTTTTTCTACAGCCTGACTACCCCTATGAACACAGAAAGCTGACCCACAAAGCGAATTCTGCTCCGCGGGTCAGCTTTTCTAACCTTTTTTTCTCTTGTCTAATTTAAATTTATATCGTTATTAG
>Ga0102589_1004769_pt1 | contig 12433 bp, 15 predicted proteins | sample AraplaMF_Col_mLB_FD_76858 | JGI IMG/M metagenome (GOLD analysis project Ga0102589, IMG submission 76858) | Arabidopsis root microbial communities from the University of North Carolina, USA - plate scrape MF_Col_mLB | ecosystem: Host-associated > Plants > Roots > Endosphere | place: USA... | reverse complement strand
AAAGCGCAAGCGGCTCGGTCAGAATAGGAGGGCGTTGGAACTCCTGATTCAGAGGCGCTTTTTGCCTCAGATGAAGGAGTGAAACGACCGACTGTTCTAGCCGCTGGAGCTGGATACTATTAAAAGCGCAAGCGGCTCGGTCAGAATAGGAGGGCGTTGGAACTCCTGATTCAGAGGCGCTTTTTGCCTCAGATGAAGGAGTGAAACGACCGACTGTTCTAGCCGCTGGAGCTGGATACTATTAAAAGCAGAGGTGGCTCGTTTAGCTCTGATTGGATAAAATCCCCTCAATTCACTTGAGGGGATTTATTATTATATCGATATATCCTAACCATATTTATGTTAAAATATAGAAAATAACATTCTAATAGTTACGTCTAAACAATACTTTTCCAAGTTCATCATTTAGGTAATATCACCATCAAATGACGGGAGTGGTTCAGTTGAAAGACTATTTGATCCGAGTGTTTTTCGCTTCATTAGCTGTTGGAATTACTTTCATGATAGCCAATATTTTAGGCATAAACTTAGATGTAGAAAGCTATCCTTTTCTTATCTGTATCGCGATACTTGGTGGTTGGAGTGGCTGGTACTTATATAAAAAATCTATGAGAGATAAATCTAAAGGCATTCCGAAATGAACGGAATGCCTCTTTTTTATTCATCTTATTATGATAACTGCTTCCACTTATTCCCCATAACAGGTCTCTTATAATTTTTCATGTGGAGCAATAATTCTTCTGCATTATCCGCCGAAACAATCAGCTCTTTATTCGATGGATTCATAAACCCTTCTTCTGCTGCACGATTAACCATTTGCAAGATTGGACCGTAAAAATCTTTAATATTCAATAACCCAACTGGCTTGTCATGAATACCAATCTGTGACCAACATACAACCTCAAATAGCTCTTCAAATGTTCCATACCCACCTGGCAGTGCAATAAATGCATCTGCAAGCTCTCCCATTTTTGCTTTGCGCTCATGCATCGTTTCCACTTCAATTAATTCCGTTAATCCTTCATGAACAATCTCTCCGCGAAATAAACCACGAGGCATAACACCTGTGACACGTCCGCCTAAACGTAACACTTCATTTGCTACTTCCCCCATCAAACCAACACATGAACCGCCGTATACTAATTCACAATCATTTTGAACAAGTAGTTCGCCAAGCTTAATTGCTTGTTCCCTAAATTCAGGTCTCTCTCCTAAATTAGAACCTGCGAACACACAAATCTTTCTCATACCTACACCCCGAAACTATATATTGTTATGATACAATAAATATTGTACAACATATTGGAGGGATGAAAAAGAAGTGAATATAGTCGAATTTCAAAGATGGGTAGAGGAATTTTACGAAAAACGAAGCTGGTCACAATATAACTCTTTTATTCGCCTAAATTTCTTAACAGAAGAAGTAGGCGAAGTTTCACGCGTTGTACGCGCCATTGAAATTGGACGCGATCGCCCAGATGAACAAACAAAGCAAGTAGAAGAACTAAAGATGGAATTAAAAGAAGAACTTGGGGATGTACTTGCCAATCTCATTATTCTTTCTCAAAAATATGATTTAGACTTACAGGATATTATGAACGCACATGTCGAGAAACTGTCTAAACGTTTTCAAGAAACAAACTGAGAATATTTATCAATTGTGATATAATATTCCCGACATGATACAAAGGAGGGAATTTATGTTATCTACAAAATTACACGACGCGCTTAATGATCAAATGAACTTTGAATTTTACTCTGCCCATGTTTATATGGCAATGGCTGCTTATTGCACGGCGGAAAGCTATGATGGGTTTGCAAATTTCTTTCTTGTTCAAGCAGAAGAAGAGCGTTTCCATGCAATGAAACTTTATAATTATATTAATGACCGCGGAGAGCGTGCTATTATTACTGGATTCGAAAACCCAAACAACGAATACAAATCTGTTTTAAGTGCATTTGAAATCGCACTTGAGCATGAGCGTGAAGTAACAAAACGTATTTACAACTTATCCGATATCGCTTGGGATGAGCGTGAACACGCGACAATTACGTTCTTAAAATGGTTCGTTGACGAACAGGTTGAAGAAGAAGCTTCTTTCGATAGCATCATCCAGAAACTAAAACGCATTACAAATGATTCTAACGCTTTATTTATGTTAGATGCGGAATTGGAAAAACGCACATTTACCCCTCCTGCTGAGTAATATCCTTATCACCTTAACTAGTTTGTTAAGGTGATATTTATTTCACAGTAAAGATCTTAGAACTATTAACAAAACAACCGCTTCTCATTATGTTAAAAGACAATGTTACACCAATAAGCATGGCCCTTTTTTACGGAAGCTCGATTATGCTAGTATTTCATCACAAAAAGGCATCGCCTTTACTAACGTATATGTCTTATATGGGGAAATCAGCTACTTCTTTAGCATTATATTAACAGTTGTCATTTACGTCATCCAATTATACGCTAGTACCTATTGGTTACAAAGGTATCGCATAGGGCCAGTTGAATACGTATGGCGTCTTGATACATATTTTAAAAGGCCTGCTTTTACACGTAAGTTAAAGAAAGTAAATTAAACAAAAAAAGCAATGAGCATCTCGCTCATTGCTTTCCTTATTTTATAGCATAACCCCAACGATAACCGCTGATAATATACTTACTAACGTTGCACCATACACAAGTTTTAATCCGAAAGAAGATACAACGTTCGCTTGTTTTCCATCGATACTCTTCGTTGCACCTGCGATAATCCCGATAGATGAGAAGTTTGCAAATGATACAAGGAAGATCGATAAAATACCTACTGTACGAGCTGATAAATCGCCAGCTACTTTTCCTAAATCAAGCATCGCAACAAACTCGTTTGTTACTAATTTTGTTGCCATAATTTGTCCTGCTTGTAGCATCTCTGATGTTGGAATACCCATAATAAATGCTAATGGCGAGAAAATATAACCTAAAATACCCTGGAACGTAATACCAAAAACAGAATCGAATAAACCGTTAATTGCTGCCATCAATGCAATGAATCCGATTAACATTGCTGCTACCGTAACTGCAATAGAGAATCCAAGCATAATGTATTCGCCTAACATTTCGAAGAACGTTTGCTTCTTATCTTCTTCTAATTCTAAGATATCTTCTTCTTCACTAATATCATAAGGATTAATAATATGAACGATAATGAATCCACTAAATAAGTTTAATACAAGTGCTGTTACTACATATTTTGGATCAATCATTTTCATATAAGAACCGACAATTGACATCGATACCGTTGACATTGAAGATGCGCAAAGCGTATATAAACGATTTTTTGGTAATTTGCTTAATTGATCTTTTACTGTAATAAATACTTCACCTTGACCAACAATCGCTGCTGCTACTGCATTATATGATTCTAGTTTTCCTAAACCATTAACTTTACTTAATACGAAACCGACTGCTTTAATAATAATTGGTAAAATTTTAATGTGTTGCAAAATCCCAATTAATACTGCTAAGAAAATAATTGGCAATAATACTGTTAAGAAGAAAGGTGCTTGTCCATCATTCGCTAGACCACCAAATACGAAGTTAACCCCTACTTCTGCGTATTTTAGAATAGCACCAAAACCATCTGAAATCCCTTTTACTAACACATACCCAATCTTTGTATTTAATAAGAAGTATGCCAATGCTAATTGAAGAACAAGCATAATTGCAATTGGTTTATATTTAATTTTCTTCCGATCTGAACTTACAAGGAAACCTAGTACAAATACAGCAAGTAAACCGACTAGAAACATAACTAGTTTCATATGTGAATCCTCCACTTTCTATGAGTTATTGGTTGTCCAACGAATGACGTCTGACCATTGATATTAAAAAAATAAGAACCCCTAAATACTATTTACTTTACAATGTAACCTAAAATCAGTAAGCGTTTACACAAATTGCAATTTATTATTAGTAGTCTCTTCTTCTCTACTCGATTTAAAGTATGAAAATGATACCACCTATAAATCAAATTGTAAGCGTTATCTAAATGAATTGCAATATAATTTTTTCAATAAATTATATGTTAATTTATCCCTTCTGAAAGAAAAAAGAAATGAGCGTATGCTCACTGCTTTTTTTGCTTATAACATAACACCAACAATAAGTGCTGATAAAATACTCACTAACGTTGCACCACATACAAGCCTTAACCATTCTAAATAAAAAAAGAGCATCAAATTTTTTCTGATGCTCTTCCCTTATTATACAGCTTGTTCTTCTTTTTCTTTTGTTACCCTAGAATCTCCCCAGCACTCTGTGTTTTTTAAACCTGGAATAGAGTCTGCATGGAAGACTGGATCTTTCCCTTGTTTCTTTTGTTTCACATAGTCTGCCAATGCAGCATATGCAAATCGACCAAGAAGTGTAATCGCAATTAAGTTTGTGATTACCATTAGCCCCATAAATAAATCTGCCATATTCCATACGACTTGAAGTGTCGCAACAGAACCGAATAATACCATTCCCACTACCGCAATACGGTAAATCATTAACCAAGTTTTACTTTGTTTAATGAATTCAATATTCGTTTCACCATAATAATAGTTTCCTAGAAGTGAACTGAACGCAAATAAGAAAATAATAATCGCTAAGAAGCTACTTGCCCACGAACCAATCTGAGAGCTTAGCGCCATTTGCGTTAATTCAATACCTTCTAAATTTGTTGCCTTATATGCACCAGAGCATAATACGATAAATGCTGTTGATGTACATACTAAGAATGTATCTACTAAAACTCCAATTGTTTGAATAAATCCTTGTTTAGCTGGATGCGTTACATCTGCTGTCGCAGCCGCATTCGGTGCACTACCCATACCTGCTTCATTCGCAAATAGGCCGCGCTGGATACCATACTTCATTGCCGCTCCGATACCGCCACCTACAGCTGAATCTAAACCAAATGCACCTTTAAAGATTTCTGTAAAAACATCTGGTAGCAAGTAGAAGTTTTTAATAACAACAAAAAGAGCCACTCCAATATAAATAATTGCCATTGGTGGAACAATCATTTCTGACATACGTGCAATACTTTTAACACCGCCAAAAATAATAACCGCGACTAATGCAGCTAATACAAACCCAACAACATAGCGCTCTAAACCGAAAGCATTCTTAAATGCTAATGTAACTGTATTCGCCTGTACTGAGTTGAAAATTAAACCGTAACTAATTGTGATAAGAATAGAAAACCAAATTCCCATCCAACGCTTATTTAAACCTTTTTCCATATAATAAGCAGGGCCACCACGGAACCCACTGCCATCTTTTGTTTTATAAATTTGTGCAAGTGTACTTTCTACGAAACTTGAAGATGCCCCAATGATTGCGATTACCCACATCCAAAATACTGCGCCAGGTCCTCCCATAGAAATCGCTAACGCTACACCAGCTAAGTTACCGATCCCAATGCGGGCTGCTGAACTCATACAGAAAGCTTGGAAAGAAGATACGCTGCCCTTTTTGCGTGTCTTTCCAGTTAATCCATCACTCATCAAACGCACCATTTCGCCTAAATGGCTAATTTGTACAAATTTCAATTTAAAAGAAAAATAAAGCCCTAGACCTATTAACATTGCGATAAGAATATATGACCAAAGAATCGTATTCGTTGATGAAACGAACTGTTCTAAAATGTTCATACGATTAGTCCCCTCCCTTTTCTCCTCATAAATTGAATTATATTTAAAAAATATCCAAAAATCAACATTTTTCGACAGGTTATTACTTCCAAATGTTAGGTTTTATAACACAACCATGTCACTTGTTAAGAAATATGACTCGTTATTTTTAAAAGCCTACATGCTACTTGAAGAAATATTTTTGATAAACAAAGCGATTGACAAAAACCACCTGTTGTAACTATACTAGTTACAACAGGTGGTGTCACCTCTGCTTAACGACATCGATTCATTATTACACATATATTTTTAACATTAATTCTATTAAACATTCGGAGGTATATATTATGAAAATTGGAATTATCGGAGCAAGCGGAAAAGCTGGAAGTCGCATTTTAAAAGAGGCTCTTGATCGCGGTCACGAAGTTACTGCAATCGTAAGAAACGCAGCAAAAATTACAGAAAATAACGTGAAAGTTTTAGAAAAAGACGTATTCGATCTTACTGCTGATGATCTTCAAGCATTTGATGTGGTTGTAAATGCATTTGGCGCTCCAGCAGGAAGAGAATATCTCCATGTAGATGCAGGTAACGTATTAATCGAAGCGATGAAAGGTGCACCTAGCACAAAATTACTTGTTGTTGGTGGTGCTGGAAGCTTATTTGTAGATGATGCAAAAACAACGCGTGTATTTGAAACACCAGGTTTCCCAAACGAATATCTTGCAACAGCTCAAAATCAAGGCCAAAACCTTGAAATTTTACAACAAACAAATGATATCACTTGGACATTCATTAGCCCTTCTGCACTATTTTCATTAGGTAAACGTACTGGTTCTTACAAAGCAGGTAAAGATCACCTTCTTGTTAACGCAAAAGGCAACAGCTATGTAAGTTACGAAGATTTCGCTGTAGCTGCACTTGACGAAATTGAAAATCCAAAACATGTGAACAAACGCTTTACAGTTGTTTCAGAAGCTGAGTAAAAAAGCGCTGGCAAACGCCAGCGCTTTTTTATCGTTTAGAAGGTTTATTCGGTTTCTGCGGAACTCCGGCCTTTTTCCAGCTTACCGCTAAATCCGGGCTTGCTTTTTCTTCACTACGTTCTAATAGAACAACCGCATCTTGAATTTTCGGTGTCCCCTTATGCGCGATACCTTGTAACTTTGTTAAAGTTCCTAATACTTTAAAGCTAAATTCACCAGATGGCGCTTGTTTTGGAATTAAGACGCGGAACTTTTCACCTACATTAAACTGTGTTTTTGTTTCACCTTGTTCATTCACAAATTTAACACCTTCAGGTGCACCAGTTTCCTGTACTTGGTACGTTCCACTTTTCGCATTTGTTTGAACCGTATATAAATCTGTTTGGAAGAACTCCCCTTCCAATACTGCTTCTTGCTTTTCTGATGGTGTAACACTCATCGTAATCTCTTGCACTTCTTCACTGCTCTTTGCTCTCGCAACAATATCTCTCATTACTCTTTCTACATTTTTATTACGAAAATCTAAATCATTAATATCCACTTGTCCCAGTGCATTCCATACAGCGAGCTGCGTCGCATAGTGAGCCTCTCTCCAATCAGACACACCCAATTCTTGTGGACTTTTTTGTGGGTATCCATTTAACAATACACGATACACGCCAATATCCACTTTACCGAGTTCAGGTAAATCTTGACCGCTTGGTGATTTCAAATCTACATTTAAGCAGAATGCAATTTTCCCATCTGCTGTTTTAATAAGCTCTGTTCGGATTGGTTTCTTTTTTGATTTACTATAACTCCAATCCATTTGATACTTTGTATGATCCATAACTACTGCGAATGCTTGTTGAAGTGGGAATAATAAGTTCGCAAATACCAATAATAGACCAAAGAAAACAGCCAATAATTTATACGATGGTTTCATATTCATGTTCACAACCCCTTATAAAATAACAAATTTACTACTACATAGTATTTAGTTAGAAAAATTTTTTATGCATTGCATTCACTTAGATTCCTGCAAATTAAAAAAGCATAGGCTGCCCTATGCTCTTTCATTTCAAAATTATTCAACTTTCTTGAAGAAGTAGGTTTGAACGTACTAATGCTCCTCGCACCTTAATTCCAATCCATGCTGCTAATGCAGCTTTTATTACACCTACAATAAGGAAGGGAACAAAACCACCCATGAACGCCGCTTGCCACCCTAGTGATGCTACATACTTTAAAAATACAGTTCCAATTGTTAATGTCACGAGCATCCCTAAAATATTTGCCATTAATGAGTTCCAAAATGTAAGTTTTGTTTTTTCCGTTAACAAACCAATTAAAAAAGCAGTTGGGATGAAGGCTAATAAGAAGCCACCTGTAGGACCGAATAAAACAGATAAACCGCCACTAAACCCCGCATACACAGGAATTCCAGTTGCACCAATTAAAACATATAACAATACAGATAAAGTGCCATAACGTGAACCTAAAATTGTAGCAGTAAGACCAATCGCTAGCGTCTGTCCTGTTATCGGAACAAGCGGCAGTGGGATGGTAACTTGAGCCAAAATACCAATAATAGCAGCAAATAGTGCAGTCACAATTAGCATGCGAAAATGATTTGTACGATGATTATTCATATGTGCCTCCCCAGAAAAATTCATATTATAAATTTAAGATATCCTATTCAATATACGGAGTAAATAATTTTGTTTGAATATTTAGTTTTTACCAATTAAAAAGAAGGACACAAATTCTTTTGTGCCCTTCTCTCTTGTTCATTTTAGAAATCAAAATTATCCGGATCTGGACCAACGCGATGATTTTGATTTAACGCAGCAATTTTCTCCATATCTTCTGTTGCTAATTCAAAATTAAATATGTCCGCATTTTGGATAATACGGTGCTCTTTTGTTGATTTCGGAATGGTTACAATTTCATTTTGTAAATCCCAGCGCAGAATAATTTGCGCTGTTGTTTTTCCATATTTATCAGCTATTTCTTTTAATGTTTCGTTATCTAATAATTGACCTTGCATAAGTGGTGACCATGCTTCCATTTGAATACCTTGCTCTTTACAGAAAGCTTGTAATTCTTTTTGCGTTAAACGAGGGTGATATTCCACTTGGTTAATCATCGGTTTAATTTCGGCCCCTTCCATTACATCTTTCAAATGATGGATTTGGAAGTTACTCACGCCAATTGCACGTACTCGTCCTTCTTTATATAACGTTTCTAATGCTTTCCATGTATCTTTATATTTCTTTTCTACAGGCCAATGAACAAGATATAAATCTAAATACTCAAGCTCGAGTTTTTTTAGACTTTCTTCATATGCAGCTAACGTTTCTTCATACCCTTGATCTGCGTTCCATACTTTTGAAGTAATAAATAAGTCTTCTCTAGAAATACCTGCTTCTTTCATACCTTCACGTATTCCTTCTCCCACAGCCTTTTCATTCGCATAAATTGCCGCGGTATCAATGCTGCGATATCCTTGTTTAATCGCTGTTTTCACTGCATTAACAAGTTCTGGACCTTCTTCTACTTTAAATACTCCTAAGCCAAACCATGGCATTTCTACACCATTATGCAATACTGTTTTACTTTGTAAATTTTTCATTATATTTTTCTCTCCTTTATTTCACTTGATCTCTTTTTTCTAATGTCATACTCCACGCTGTTAAAATAACAGCGCCTACTACCATAATGCCACCTACCCAGGCTGTATGAATTAACCCTAACGAGTTCGTTACAATACCACCTAAATAAGCACCAAGAGCAATTCCTGCATTAAACGCTGCAATGTTAATTGCTGATGCAACATCTACAGCGCTCGGAACAAAGCGTTCAGCTAATATCACGACATATACTTGTAATCCTGGAACATTCATAAACGCGAATAATCCCATTAAAATAATCGTGATGAGCCCCGCCACCTTGAATGGTGCCGTAAATGTGAGTACAAATAGCACGATCGCTTGAATAAAAAACATATAGAATAATGCACGAATCGGATTATGGTTCGATAGTTTTCCACCAATCATATTTCCTATCGCAATTGCGATTCCATACACTAGTAAAATGATAGTAACTGTACTTGCTTTAAACCCTGTTATCTCCTGTAATAGCGGTGATAAATACGTAAATGTTACGAATGTTCCACCGTATCCTAATGCAGTAATGATGAAAACAAGTAATAGTCTTCCATTCGTAATCAGTTTGAATTGATCACGAAATGATACAGACGTACCTTTTTTTAAATTAGACGAAATTAGCATACTGTTGGCGATTAAAGCAACGATTCCAATTACTACAATCACCATGAACGATGCTCTCCAGCCGAATTGTTGACCAATAAATGTTCCAATTGGTACACCTGTAATGGTCGCAACAGTTAAACCAGTAAACATAAAAGCAATCGCACTGGCACGTTTATTCTCTGGTACGAGTGCAGCCGCAATTGTAGATCCAATCGACATAAAAACGCCATGTGCAAAAGCAGATACAACCCTCGCGATAAGTAGGACACTAAAACTTGTTGCTACTGCCGCAATTCCATTACCAATAATGAAAATAATCATTATCCACATTAATAACGTCTTTCGCGACATACTAGCTGTTAACGACGTTAATACAGGAGCGCCAAACGCTACTCCTAATGCATATAAAGAAACGGTTAAACCAGCTGTTGTAACTGAAACATGTAAATCATTTGAAATAGACGGCAATAAACCGACACTAATAAATTCAGTTGTACCAATGCCAAATGCACTAATTGCTAGTGCTAATAATGCAAACATACTTCTTCGATTCGTCTGAACTTCCGAAGATGATACTGTATATGAACTCAATTGAATTCCTCCTTATCACAAGAAATCCAATCATAATAGTATGATAAAAAGGCCCTTTTATCTTCTAAAAAATATATTTAATACCTATAAACGCTATTATGAATGGTTTCATTCTTTTTTTGAAGAACGCACTTTAAAGTACTATAGGTACTAAAAAGTAACATAGGTACCTTTTAGTAACGTACTACTCATTTGCCTCTTACATATGCTATTATGAAACATGTTCAACATAAAAAACAGTACGTACTTTCAAGTACTATAGGCACTAAAAAGTAACATATGACTATAAAAGACTCATTAAAGGAGTTGTAATATATGAAGAAATACAACATTCCTGTAGAAGCAACCTTAGAAGTAATCGGCGGAAAATGGAAAGTCGTTATTCTTTGCCACTTAACAAAAGGGACAAAACGAACAAGTGAATTAAAACGCTTAATGCCTGGCATTACACAAAAGATGCTCACACAGCAATTGCGTGAATTAGAAGAAGATGGGGTTATTCAAAGGAAGGTATATAATCAAGTTCCACCAAAAGTAGAGTACTCACTTACTGAATATGGTTGGTCCTTAGAAGCGATTTTGGATTCTCTTTGCACATGGGGAGAATGCCATCTCGAAAAGAATGGGAATTCATCCATGCCTATCTCGCAAGTAGACCAATCCTAATCAAAAAAGGAAAAAATGAGTATTTATTTGCTCATTTTTTCCTTTTTTTCTCTATATTTAAGTACATTTTAAGTAATAATAAAATAAAATATATGCTTTTTTCCCTTGCAAATACTAGGTTACGGATTCAAAGTCAAATAATTAGGAATCATTTTTATGTTAACCTGGGTGTATATAGTATATAATATAAGATATATATTATATACACTTTCCGATAAAGGAACTTTCCATTATGCGGACAAGCCATGTATCGGACAGTTCATAAATAATTAGGTAAGGAATTATGGTTTTGGATTTATGATTATCTACTACTTGCAATCATAAATTTAAAGGCATTTTATTGCGTTTTGTGAAGCTTTGTATAAAGTTTTGCAAATTTTTGCTAACGCTTACCTGTTACTGGGGAATGTTTTATTCCTAAAAAAATAAGAGTATTGCTATCGTAAAGGAGAATTGGAGATGCCAGAAACTATGACTCAAACAAAGCCTGAACAAGAATCTTTACAAATTTCTGCTAGCCAAGGACAACTTGATGTACTTGATCAATTGTTAAAACCTGAGGTACAAGAATCATTAACTACACTAGTAGAACAGCTTCCAAAATTAACTGAGCTTGTTAACATTTTAACGAAGTCTTATGACTTTGCTCAAACTGTTGCTACTGATGAAGTATTAAAAAGCGACACTGTTGGCGCAATCCAAGAGATTGTAGAACCTGTCAAAGATACAGTGAAAAGCATGGCAGCAACTGCTATCGAAGCAAAAGATCGTGCTGATGAAAGCACTGAAGTTATCGGCCTTTTCGGTCTTTTAAAATTACTAAAAGATCCACAAGCACAAAAAATGTTCCGCTTCATCAATGCTTATCTTCAAATTAGTGCAGAACGCAATAATAAATAATTTATCTTATAACAACAATTAGTAAAGACGGGGGATATCATACTATGTCAAAACAAATTGTCATCTTAGGCGCTGGTTATGGCGGACTTCTTGCCGCTTTAAATGTACGTAAATATTACAGCAAATCAGAAGCACAAGTTACAGTGATTAACCAATACCCAACACACCAAATCATTACAGAACTACACCGCTTAGCAGCAGGTAACGTTTCTGAGCAAGCAATTGCAATGCCGCTTACAAAACTTTTCAAAGGCAAAGACATCGATCTTAAAATTGCAACTGTTGAGTCATTCTCTGTAGATAAAAAAGAAATAAAACTAGCTGGTGGCACTACTTTATCTTACGATGCACTTGTAGTTGCTTTAGGAA